>Ga0214917_10000318_pt1 | contig 62574 bp, 72 predicted proteins | sample LL_1208_BB_MetaG_FD_177983 | JGI IMG/M metagenome (GOLD analysis project Ga0214917, IMG submission 177983) | Freshwater microbial communities from Lake Lanier, Atlanta, Georgia, United States - LL_1208_BB | ecosystem: Environmental > Aquatic > Freshwater > Lake | place: USA: Georgia | collected... | reverse complement strand
AAGGATTACTAGGTCTGCAAGGTCCACAAAGTATTCAAGGTACACAAGGTGTACAGGGTGTACAGGGACTTTTAGGGATTCAAGGATCAACAGGTGCAGGAACACAAGGAACGCAAGGAACACAAGGAACACAAGGTCTACAAAGTATACAAGGTACACAAGGTTTACAGGGATTAACAGGAGCAGGTACACAAGGAACTCAAGGAGCACAAGGTGTACAGGGTTTGCAAGGTCTACAAGGTACACAGGGCACACAAGGTTTACAGGGATTGACAGGAGCAGGTACACAAGGAACGCAGGGAACACAAGGTCTACAAAGTATCCAAGGTACACAAGGTTTACAGGGATTGACAGGAGCAGGTACACAAGGAACGCAGGGAACACAAGGTCTACAAAGTATCCAAGGTACACAAGGTTTACAGGGTGCAGCAGGACCAGGAACTTCTATTAACGCAACTAATGATATAACAACCAATGCAAGTTTTTATCCAGTAATGGTATCAGCAGCAGGTAGTTCACAAACCGCTACTGTAACAACAACAAAATTATACTTTAATCCAAGTACAGGTGATTTATCTGCTACAAATGTAAATACATTGTCTGATGTGAGATTAAAAACTGATTTTGAGCAATTGTCCAATCCATTAGATTTACTTGCAGCGATATCAGGATGGAAATTTAAGTTTGCAGATTCAGGTAAAGCAAGTGTGGGTGTTATTGCTCAACATGTAGAAAAAGTTTTACCTGAACTAGTAAATACAACGGATAATGGAGATAAAACAGTATCTTACAACGGTATTATAGCATTACTTGTTGAAGCAGTAAAACAACAATCAGAAATCATAAAAGATTTGCAAAAAAATCTTATAAATAAAACAAATAATAAGGAAAAATAATGTCTTCCATTAGCATAGCAGATTTATTAAGTGGCAGTTATGTTGGAGCTCAAGGGGTTCAGGGACTACAGGGAGTGCAAAGCCTACAAGGAGCACAAGGTAGACAAGGTTTACAGGGTGGAGGCAGTCAAGGAACACAAGGTATTCAAGGAGCACAAGGTTTACAAGGTTTACAAGGTGGGGGTAGTCAAGGCACACAAGGGCTACAAGGAACAGGATTTATTAATATTCCAGCGGTTGGAAATCAAGTAAGTAGTTACACTCTTGCAACTACGGATGTAGGTAAATTTGTTCAAGTAGATTCCGGAGGAAGTATAATTATACCTAATAATACCTTTGTATCAGGTGATATTATTACTATTGTAAATAATACAGCAGGTAATGTTACAATAACATGTAATATTAATACTGCATATATAACAGGGATAAATGCAGACTATGCAAGTCTTACTTTATTAACACGTGGTGTTGCCAGCGTACTATTTACAACAGCAAATACTTGTTTTGTAACAGGATCAGTTTTATGACAGGAATAGCATTATCTTCACTAACAAATACTTCCCCCCCGCCTTTTGTACAGTGTTTAGTTGTAGCAGGTGGCGGCGGCTCTCCTTCAAGAAGTGGAGGAACATCGTATTCAACTGGAGGAGGTGGTGGAGGTGGAATGATTAACAATACCTTTTTGACTATAGTACCTGGTACTTTATATAATATTACTGTAGGTGGTGGTGGAACAGGATCCGTAAATGGTTCTAATAGTAGTTTTCACACCCAAATAGCGATAGGTGGAGGTGCTGGTACTAATGCTAGCGGTGGAAGTGGCGGTGGTGCACCTGGAGGTCCACCAGCCAGGTCAGGAGGACCTGGAACACCTGGGCAAGGTAACAATGGTGGGGCAAATTTAACATCCTCTGGACCAACTTCAGGTGGAGGCGGTGGTGCAGGTGAGGCAGGTGGCAGCGCAACGCCAGGTCCACCTTCTCCTGGACTCGCTAACAGAGGAAAAGGAGGAGACGGATTACAAAGTCCTATAACTGGAGGGTGGTATGCAGGTGGAGGCGGTGGACCAGGTACTAATCCTGCCAAAGGGGGAGGAGGACTTGGTCCGGTAAATGGTGCAGCATTCACTGGTGGAGGAGCAGGAAGTCCTCTTTCTTCTCCAACTCCATCAAGATCAGGTGGATCAGGTATCGTTGTAATTAGATATCCACTTAATTTTAGATTAGCAGTGGAAACTACAGGAGCTCCCTCAATTACATACGATGCAGGTTATGTAACTTATACATTTACAGGTAATGGATCAATCCTTTTTTAATTATGGCACATTTCGCAAAATTAGATGAAAATAATATTGTTATTGAAGTCAACGTAGTTAACAATAATGTATTACTTGATGAAAATGGAATAGAACAAGAATCCTTAGGTATAAACTTTTTGATTAAGTGGTCAGGTGGTCACACTAATTGGAAACAAACAAGCTATAATAAAAACTTTAGAGGAAACTATGCAGGCATAGGCTATACATATGATGCAATATTAGATGCTTTTATACCACCTAAACCATTTGCAAGTTGGATATTAAATTTATCTACTTATGATTGGGATCCACCTATTCCTGTGCCCGAACCTACCGATACAATAAATTACGAATGGGACGAAGTTAATCAAGTTTGGAAAGAAGTTCATTTTTAATCATAGACTATTTTAAGCACTAAATAAAAGGTAATCTTGAGATAAGTATGGATAAAAATATAGCTGAAAAAGGTATTGTAAAATATATTATAGAAAATGGTGGTTCAATACACCCTATTATATTACCAGAAGAATATACAGGTGGTACTGGTTTGATGAATCCATCAATTTTTGTTGATAATGACAAAATTTTATGTAATCTACGACATATAAACTACACATTATATCATAGCGAAACTAAAGTTTTTGCTCACCCATGGGGCCCATTACAATATTTGCACCCTGAAAATGATATGACATTAACAACAAAGAATTTTTTGTTGAGGTTTAATGAAAATTTAGAAATGGAGCAATTTCATAAAGTAGATACATCAAAATTAGACCAACAACCACAATGGCACTTTATTGGTCTAGAAGATTGCAGATTGTTTAAATGGGATAACAAATATTATTTGTGTGGTGTACGTAGAGATGATAATACTAAAGGTTCAGGCCGTATGCAATTACAAGAAATTGAAATTGGTTTGGATTATGTAAAAGAAGTTAACAGACATAAAATACCAGCTCCAGGTAAAAACTTAAGCTATTGTGAAAAAAATTGGATGCCCATAAATGATAAACCATATCATTTTGTAAAATGGACTAATCCTACTGAAGTTGTATACGCAAATATTGTTGATAATACATGTACAACAGTTATATTAGATGAATCAAAAAGGTTACCACTACCTAATGATCTAAGAGGTAGTAGTCAAGTTATTCCTTGGCAAGATGGACATCTCGCAATTACACATGAAGTAAATCTTTATAACGATATACAAGGTAGAAAAGACGGAAAATATCGTCATAGGTTCGTATATTGGGATAAAAATTATAATTTAACTGCTACAAGTGAAATGTTTCATTTCATGACAGGTGAAATAGAGTTTTGTGCTGGTATGGCAGAATATAAAGATAATTTACTGATTAGTTTTGGGTTTCAAGATAACGCAGCATTTATTTTAAAAATGCCAAAATCTCTTTTACCGCAATTTATTAAGATAGGTTAATATGATTATTGTTGATAATTTTATGTTTAATAATGACGCAGAATTGTTAGAACTGCGTTATCATATGCTAAAGGATGTTGTTGATTATTTTGTTATAAGCGAAGCAAATCATACGTTTACTGGTATTCCTAAACCATTTACAGGAACTAAGCTTATTAAAGAGCTTGGTTTAGATATGGATAAATTCATTGTATTAGAGGTAAATACAAGTGATGAACACTTAGACACACATCCATTAGATGCGTATGATGCAAGAAGAATAGAAAAATTAAGTAGTATTAAAAATTTTACTAGGTTGCGTAAACAAAAAGATGCCTTATTAGATATAATTGACAAGTTTCCTGATGATACTATCTTTATGCATAGTGATGTTGATGAAATTCCTAAACCTGATGCAGTAAGATATATTGCTACAGTATCAAGCGAACATCCAAATAATATAATTAAGATTCCAATTGTTTTGTTAGAAGGAAGTGCTGACCGTAGAGTATATGATGAAAACAATATACCTGTACAATGGAATAGGTCATTAATGTTTTGTACTAAGCAACAAGTTAAAACAAAAGGTTTTGCTAGTTTACGAAGCGAATTTGAAAATCCATACCCTGCTATTACAATCACAGAAAATGGTGTTGTTGTTGAAGATTTAGGTTGGCATTTTACTTGGATGGGAGATATAGAACGTAAAAGACTAAAGCTTCAATCAACATTGCATAGTGCAGCTATTGAACATATTAACAATTTAAGTGCTGAAACAAAAAAAATACTTAGTGGTGAGTATAAAGAAATTGGTTCCAAATATAATTACCATATTAAACCATACCCTACGGAATTATTACCAAAAGAAATTTTTAAATTACCTAGAGTTAGAAACTTTTTACTACCTGAATTTAAGAAAATTAAGATAGTTGACTACACTATGTATTTTAACGAAATAGAATTGTTTGAGTTACGATATAATATGCTTAAAGATGTAGTAGATTTGTTTATTGTGAGTGAATCAAACGTAACTTTTGCTGGTAAGAAAAAAGAGTTTTCTTTAGAAAAGCATTTTGATAAATTAAAAATTGACAAAACTAAAGTAAGAGTATTAAAAAATGACTTTCAAACAAGAGATTTGTCTAAAGAGATATTACCTATTGATACTATTCATTCTGATATGGCAAATGATAGTAAGAGTGTATTAGCTTGGGTAAGGGAAAGACTTCAGAGAGATAGTTTACATCACGTTTTTAATGAATTTGATGAAGATACAGTTTTCATAATTAGCGATATTGATGAGATAATTAATCCTAATCATGTAGAATACTTGTCAAGGTTAACTAGAGAAAATCCTGATAAATTAATAAAGATACCATTGGTTTTGTTAGAAGGACAAGGGGATCATAGATTAGTTGATGAGGCAGGTAACAATATACCGTGGGATAAATCAATGTATTTTGCATTACCAAGTCATCTTAGAAAACAAAGACCCAACACTTACAGATCAGGAATGCAACAAAGTTATCCAGTTGTTTATATTGCAGAAAATAATAAGCGTGTAGAGGATTTAGGTTGGCATTTTACTTGGATGGGTGATACTACAAGCAAATTACTTAAAGCAACTAATTATGGTCATTCAGGGAACTTAGACGCTGTTAATAACCTGTCAAATGAAACAGCATCTTTGTTAGAAAAAGAGTTGACTAAACCATTAAAAGCAAAACGTAATTTATACAAAAAATATGATAGAAGTTTGTTGCCTAAACAAATATTTGATTTACCAAATGTAGAAAAGTTTTTATTTCCTAACCCTATTAAAGTGGAGCAAAAATTTAATAATTTACAAAAATTTATTGATGATCCTAACAACCCAATTACTAATTTTTGGTTAGGAGTAGATTATCATAATCAAGGACAAACAGCAGCAGCAGTAAGTTACTATCTAAGAGCAGCAGAAAGAACTGAAGATATTGATTTACAATATGAATCTTTGATTAAAATGGCTAAATGTTTTGAACATCAAAAAAATAGAAATTTTACCGTAGCTGGATTGTATAATCGTGCAATCACAGTAAATCCTAAACGACCTGAAGCTTACTATTTGTTTGCAGAACATCATTATAACAATAAAGATTATCAAGCAAGTTATTTATACGCTACTATTGGTTTATCTGTTTCAACAGATACTACTAAACCATTGACAAATTTACAATATCCTGGAATATATGGACTAGAATATTTTAAAGCAATTACAGCTTGGTACAATAGTTTTTACAAACAATCAAAAGAATCATTGTTATTAATGAAAGATAGAAATGATATTCCCGAACATTTTAAAAATTTAATTGAGAGAGATTTGCGAGAAGTGGTAAAAGTACCCTAATTGGACTAAATATTATATTAGTATCAATTGTTTAATAACTTTTGATGCCGAGTTCTTAGGAGAGCGAAGATGGCAATAAAAGTCACTGGAAATATTGTTATTTCCGACACACAAGCAATATCCAATATAACAACAATAACAGCCAACGGATTGTTCTCTATAGGTACGGCTAATGCCAATGTAGGTAATCTTAATGCAACAAAAGTTGTTGCAAGTACATTAGAATCAAACGTAACAACAGGAACTGCACCATTTGTTGTTGCATCAACAACTGTAGTTGCAAATTTAAACGCAAATGCGTTACAAGGAAATACTCCAAGTCAATCAGCCACAGCAAATACGATTGTACAAAGAAATGCCGATGGTAATATTACTGCTAATTTTTATATAGGTAATGGTAGCCAACTAACAGGTATATCTGCAAGTGCAGGTTTTCCATTAGCTAATGGAAATAGTAATATTAATGCACCTGCAGCAAATGGTAATATAAACATAAGCGTTGGTGGTACAGCTAATGTTTTAATTACAACTGCTACAGGTGTTAATGTTACAGGAACATTAAACGCAACAGGTAATGCCAACGTAAATAATTTGGGAACAGCACAGGTACTAGCAACAGCAAATGTTACTGCTCCGCAACTGATAAGTAACGTATCTACAGGCACAGCTCCTTTAGTCGTAACTTCAACTACAGTTGTAGCCAATCTTAACTCAAATGCGTTACAAGGAAATACTCCAAGTCAATCAGCTACAGCAAATACGATTGTACAAAGAAATGCCGATGGTAATATTACTGCTAATTTTTATATAGGTAATGGTAGTCAATTAACAGGTATATCTGCTAGTGTATCATTTCCTTTAGCAAATGGAAATAGTAATATTAATATACCAACTGCTAATGGTAATATTAATTTTAGCATAGGTGGTTCTGCAAACGAAGTAATATTTACAAGTACAGGGGCAAATATTAATGGTACATTAAATGTTACTGATTTAATTACTGGTAATGGAAATGGTCTAAGTCAACTTAATGCTAGTAACATAGCTACAGGTACATTAGGTGTGGGAAGAGGTGGTTTGGGTATAACATCCACTCCAACTAACGGACAAATTCCAATTGGTAACGGCACTACATATGTAGCAGCAGGTATAACAGGTACTGCAAACCAAATAACAGTTACCAATGGTGCAGGAACTATTACATTATCTACTCCACAAAGTTTAGGTACAAGTAATGATGTGCAATTTAATAGTTTGGGAGTTGGTACAGCAGGTTCAGCAGTGACAGGAGAAATTCGTGCTACAAATAATATAACAGCTTATTATTCTGATGATAGATTAAAAACAAAATTAGGAAATATTGAAAATGCTTTAGCTAAAATAAAACAACTACAAGGTTTCTTTTATGAAGCCAATGATGTTGCAGTATCATTGGGTTATAGTAAACAGCGTGAAGTAGGATTAAGCGCACAAGAAATGTTAAATATTTTACCAGAAGTTGTAACAACGGCACCTATTGATGATAAATATTACACAATTTGGTATGAAAAAGTCATACCTTTACTTGTAGAGGGTATTAAAGAATTATCAAGTCAAGTTGAAGAACTTAAAAAGTATGAATGTTTTAGTACTTCATCAAATGTTGTTTATGTCAATTGTGTAGAGAAAGGAGAGTAAAATGGTATTACCACCATCGGGGCCGATATCATTTAATGCAATTAACGTTGAATTAGGAGTATCAGGAACCAATCCTAACAGTAGTATTAACAGTCCCACATATAGAACATTAGCAGGTGTTCCTTCTGGTACTATTAAAATGAGCGATTTTTATGGTAAATCTCCTGGTCCTGCTATTGTTGCTGAATACATGATTGTAGCTGGCGGTGGAGGAGGTGGTGCTAACACTGGTGGAGGAGGTGGTGCTGGTAGTATTCGTACAAATATAAATTCACCGTTTGGAAGTGGTGTCAATCCTTCTGCTGTAGTCATCCCTTACAGTCCAGGAGGCAGTTTTCCTGTTAGCATCGGCGGGGGCGGCAGCGCTGGACGATATCCACCTGGCGGTACACCATTGGTAGGCGGTACTGGTGGAAATTCATCTTTATCAGGACCTTTTGGTACAATGTCAGGATTAGGTGGCGGAGGTGGCGGAGTTTTTGGTATAGCTCCAAACATAGGAGGCACTGGTGGGTGCGGTGGAGGTAGTAATTTATCAAGCCCTCCCATTACTAGGCCAGGAGGAGCAGCTACGGGTAATCAAGGAGTTGCAGTTACGCAAGGTAATGCGGGGGGTGTGGGTCGTCCAGGTGTTGGCGGAGGTGGTGGCGGGATTGGAGCAGCTGGAGGTACTCAACCTGCGCCAGGGACGGGAGGCGCAGGCGGGTCTGGTATAACTTGGAGATCTATTGTTACGGTAGGGGGCGGTGGCGGTGGTACTGGGGGAGGGAGCCCTCCTTCTGGTGGATTTGCAGGAGGCGGTGGATCAGGAGGCGGTGGTAGTGCTGCAAATACTCCCGCCAATACAGGCCAAGCTGGTTCACCTAATACAGGTGGAGGCGGTGGGTCTGGTAGAGGCGGAGTAGGTGGAGCAGGTGGATCAGGTATTGTTATTGTAGGTTATCCAGGACCACAAATTGCAACAGGTGGTAGTGTATCAACTAGTGGCGGATATACATTCCACACATTTACAGGTGCAGGTTCTTTTACTTGGAATTAAAAATGGCACATTTTGCAGAATTAGATAATAATAATATTGTTATTAATGTTGTTAAAGTAGATAACAATGATGTGGTAGATGACAATGGTATTGAACACGAACATATAGGTATAGAATATCTTAAAAACTTGTTTGGTGAAGATAAAATCTACAAACAAACAAGCTATAATAATAATATTAGAGCACGGTATGCAGTTATAGGCGGCACTTATGATCCTGACCTTGATGTATTTTTATTACCTAAACCATTTCCAAGTTGGTCAATTGACCCTATTACAAAAGATTGGGCAGCTCCTATTCCTGAACCCAATGATGGAAATACATATTATTGGGATGAAGAAAATATGATTTGGGTACAAGACAATTTATTAAATACAACGTTAGAAATTTATGGTGATATATGATATTACAGCCCAATTTAATTAATTTTATTAAAATGTTTGAATTTACAGAATTAGAATTCTGTGATCAAGCTTTAGAACTATTAACAAAAGACACCACTCAGTGGAAAAAAGAAAATGGTATTGAAACTTCATACTTATCAAATACAGAAATCGAGTGGAATATTACTAGAAGTTTAGATCCTATAATAAAAAATTATGTGTACAGTGGAAATTACCCATGGTTCACTCAATATAACGGACATACAATGGTCAAATTTAATAGAATTAAATCAAATAAAAAAATGGAAATTAGGTGTGACCATAATAGTGTAACTGGCGATGATGGACAAACAAATAATCCAATTTTTACAGTAATAGGACTATTAAATGATGATTTTGAAGGTGGAGAATTTATGTTAATAGATGAACCACTTAAATTTAAAAAGGGTCAAATCGTAATGTTTCCTGGTAACTTTTTGTATCCATATTTTATAACTAAAGTAACTAAAGGTACTAGGTACAGTTATATTTCTTGGGTATATTAATTTTTTTAGTGAAGTTGTAGCAAAGTAAATATTGCTATGATAATTCATAATCAAAATATAAAATTAGACGGGCTATCTTATAATCTAAAAGATTATATAAAGTTATATAATGATTTTTTAGAGCCAAATTTTTGTAAAAAAGTTGTTAAAAAACTTAACAAAATTCCTTGGAGTAAACATAGCTATAATGACCATATAACAAATAAAAATACGCAGTATGAAAACGACCTACATATTTCTAGTGATGAAATATCAGAAAAAACTATAATAGAACAAAAAATAAGTTTTGCTTTAAAAGATTATCTATCCTACATAAATATAAATTGGTTTGGCGCCTTACAGGATTTTTCACCGATCAGATGGAATAGATATGATGTTAGAACAGAAATGAGGAAACATTGTGATCATATACAAACTTTATTTGATGGGGTTAATAAAGGTGTACCTATATTAACTATTTTGGGAAGTCTTAATAATAATTATGAAGGTGGTCAATTATTTATATTGAATGATGAACCATTAGACTTAAAAGAAGGTGGACTTGTTATTTTTCCAAGCAATTTTTTATTTCCACATGGTGTAAAACCTGTTACTAAAGGTATAAGATATAGTTATGTAAGTTGGAGTTGGTAATGAATTTTCAAATTTATAGTTTATTTCCAAAACCAATTGGAATATTTAAATTGGATAAACCTGTCACAAAAACTGAAAAAGATTTTATTCTTTCGCTAGAACGCAGACCAAATCAAGGTAATATGACAAGTGCTGATCATTACTTATTAGAACATAAAAAAATGAACAGATTAAAAAAGTTTTTTGAAAACAGTGTAGAAACATTTTTAAAAAATGTTTATGTTCCTATAAATCCACTATCTTTACGTATAACACAATGTTGGGCTAACTATAGTGAGAAAGGACAATGGCATCATGCTCATGCTCATCCAAATAGCTTTATAAGTGGTGTTTTTTATCTACAAAGTGATCTTGCTACAGATAGAATTTATTTTCTTAAAGCTGAATACAAACAACTAGAAATACCAACAGAAACATTTAATCAATTTAATAGTGATGATTGGTGGTTTGAAGCAGAGGAAAACACATTACTTCTTTTTCCCTCAGGTACAACACACCGAGTAGATGCTGTACAGGTAGATCAGACTAGAGTAAGTATAAGTTTTAATACCTTTCCCTATGGTATATTAGGGCACGATAAAACATTAACGGAATGTAAATTATGAAAAAAACATTAATTATTGAAGGCGAATTGAGTAAGGTTTTTACATCTATTCCAGCTTTAGAAAAGTTTGTAACAAATAACCCAGATTGTACAATAGTAGTGCATGAATTTGGCCCAATTTTTTGGGGCAATAAAAAATTATCTAATTTTATTTTTGATAATCATACTAAAGACCTTTTTAATAGAATTAAAAATACAAAAATAATTAAACCAGACCCTTATTACAATATTGATTTTTTAAATGGAAAAATTCATCTTGTTGATGCTTGGAATCAAGAAATCAACGGTGATAAAGATCCTATGCCTGTTCCAAAAATGTATATACAGGAACATGAAAGTAAAGTTGGATTAAGTGTGAAAAGAAATTATTTTAATACCATAATTGCTTTTCAACCATTTAGTAAAGATGTCGAATTCTTAGAAAATGAAGTTAAGGATAAATCTTGTAGGTCTATGAGACTTAAGTTATGCAAAGAAATAATAAAGAGATTAAAACTTCAAGGATATGGTATTTGGTTGATTACTGATAGAGATATTCCTGTACTGAGTCCAACAGATTTTATTCAACTATGGCCTACTGATGTTCGTTCGCTGGCATCTATTTTGTCACAATGTGATTACTTCTTAGGAGTAGATGGTTCAGGACAACATTTTGCACGTAGTTTTAATATTCCAGGTACTGTGGTTATGGGAGGTTCTAATACTACAAACTTTACATATCCTGATCACTTTAATATTGTAAATGATAAAGAACGTGATTATATGCCCTATGGGTTAGCTGACTTCGATAGATATATCGCAGAGGCTAATAATGATAAATTAATGAATTTATCTGATAAGGAAATCAAAGACTTATGTAATAATATTATAAAACATATTAAGAAAACAGTTAAAAAGTAGTATATTACAGGCAGTAAAATATGTAGCGTGTATAAGTTGTTTATACCCGCTAAATATTGATTCATTCAAATTTTCAATGTATACTACTTAAGACGGGATAAAATATGCAAATACAAGTTATAAAAAGGTCAGGGCAGAAAGAACTATTAAATTTAGAAAAATGGCAAGCACAAATAACAAACATATGTAATGGAATAGCAGATGTTAGCCAAAGTATGATAGAAATAAAAGCACAACCACACTTTTATGATGGAATCTCTACAAGAGAAATAGATGAAATTACATTACGTGCAGTAGTAAATTTAATTGATGTAGAGCATAACCCAATCATTGGGCATACCAATTATCAATATGTGGCAGGAAAACAACGTCTTAGTATGTTAAGAAAAGATGTATACGGCGATTATAATGTGCCGCATATATTTGATATTGTAAAGAAAAACATTAATGTTGGATTATACACTCCAGAGTTATTAGAATGGTATACCCTAGAAGATTGGAATAGAATGAATGATATGCTTGACCATAGCAAGGACGAAGAATATTCATATGCTGCAATAGAACAATTAATTGAAAAATATCTTGTGCGTAATCGTAGCACAAAAGACATTTATGAGACACCCCAAATACGTTATATGATTGCAGCAGCGACAGTGTTTCATAAAGAAGAACCAAATAGTGCTAGAATGAAGTATATTAAGGAGTATTATAATGCAGCATCAGACGGTTTATTTACTCTTGCCACTCCTGTATTGGCTGGTTTGGGCACACCCACTAAACAGTTTAGTAGTTGCGTTCTTATCCGCAGTGATGATGATTTGGACTCAATCTTTGCTAGTGGAGAAATGATGGCTAAGTATGCTAGCAAACGTGCTGGTATTGGGTTAGAGATTGGTAGATTAAGACCACTAGGTAGCCCTATTCGTGGTGGTGAAATCATGCACACCGGTATGATTCCATTTTTAAAGAAGTGGTTCGGTGATTTACGTAGTTGCAGTCAAGGAGGTATTCGCAATGCAAGTGCTACTGTATTCTATCCTATTTGGCATCATCAGTTTGATGATCTTATTGTACTTAAAAACAATCAAGGAACCGAAGAAACCAGGGTCCGACATATGGATTATGGGGTTGTCCTTTCGAGTTTCTTTTGGAGAAGATTCAAAAACAAAGAAAATATAACATTCTTCGATCCAAATGAAGTACCTGATCTATATGAAGTATTCTATTCAAATACAGAAAAGTTTGAGGAATTATATTTAAAATATGAAAAACAAAAAGGCTTGCGTAAGAAAACTATGTCAGCCGAAGAAGTTTTTAAGAGTGGTATATTAAAGGAGCGTACTGATACAGGTAGAATTTATCTTGTATTCATTGACAACGTAATGAATCAAGGACCATTCGATCCTGATTACCACACAATCTATCAGTCAAATTTATGTTGTGAAATTTTACTTCCTACTAAGCCCTTTAAGCGTTTGGATGACAGTAATGGCCGTATCGCATTATGCACATTGGGATCAATCAACTGGGGTGCTTTCCGTAATCCCGAAGATATGCGTAGGGCTTGTCGTGTATTGCAGCGTAGCCTTTGTAATATACTTGATTACCAAGACTTTTTATCTATACAATCTAAGTTAAGTAATGATGAAATACAACCACTTGGCATAGGTGTTACAAATCTTGCGTATTGGCATGCCAAACGTGGGCTAAAGTATGGACAGAAGGATTCATTACAAGAAGTAAAATCTTGGATGGAGCATCAGGCATATTATCTTACTGAAGCTACTGTAGAATTGGCCAAAGAACGTGGTAAATGTTCAGATAGCGATAAGACTTTTTATGGGCGTGGTATTTTCCCATGGGAACGCAGAGCGAAGGGTGTGAATGATTTAGCTAGTTTCACTCCAGAATTAGATTGGGAAATACTACGTGAAAACATGAAAAAATACGGAGTTCGTAATGCTACATTAATGGCAATAGCACCAGTAGAAAGTAGTAGCGTAGTTATTAATAGTACGAATGGTATTGAAATGCCCATGAGTTTAATTACAGTAAAAGAAAGTAAAGCTGCTAGTTTGACACAAGTTGTTCCAGAATATCATAAACTTAAAAATAAGTACCAGTTAATGTGGGAGCAAAATGATTGTTTAAATTATCTGAAAACAGCAGCAGTATTGCAGGCGTATGTCGATCAAAGTATTAGTACAAATACATTTTATAATCCTGCACATTTTCCAAATCGTAAAGTACCAACTACAACTATTGCCAAGAATTTAATGTTAGCACATTATTATGGTATAAAGACCTTTTACTACTCACTTATAAATAAATCAGGGTCCAAAATAGAGGACGTAGTAAAAGAAAATAAACAATATAAACCATCGGAAGAACTTGATGAAAATTGTGATGCATGTGTATTATGATCAAAAAGCTGTAAGAAAAGTAGAATAACCAAGGAAGAAAATAAATGTCTATACAACAATATAACTTACAAACTAAGACAGATTATTTACATCGTAAAATGTTTTTAGACGATGAGGGGCCTGTCACAATACAGCGATTTGAGGAAGTAAAATATCCTAAAATACAAAAACTAGAACAAACAGCACGTGGATTCTTTTGGGTTCCTGAAGAGGTTAGTTTAACAAAAGACGCACAAGATTTTAAAGATGCAAGTGATGCAGTAAAACACATTTTTACAAGCAATTTGCTAAGACAAACTGCATTGGACAGTTTACAAGGAAGAGGGCCAAGTCAAATTTTTACTCCTGTTATTAGTTTACCTGAACTAGAGGCATTGGTATATAATTGGAGTTTTTTTGAAACTAATATACATAGCCGTAGTTACAGCCATATTATTCGTAACATCTATAACGTGCCTAAAGAAGTTTTCAATTCAATTCACGATACCAGAGAGATAGTAGATATGGCTGCAAATGTTGGGCGATACTATGATAGATTACATGAAATTAATTGTTTGAAAGAATTAGGTAAGCCTGATGTAAACGAAGAAATACATATTCGAGCGATCTGGTTAGCACTCAATGCCAGTTATGCTTTAGAGGCCTTGCGCTTTATGGTATCGTTTGCTACAAGTCTAGCAATGGTAGAGAATAAAATTTTTATTGGCAATGGTAATATCATCAGTTTAATTTTACAAGATGAATTGTTACACAAAGAATGGACAGCATATATTATCAACCAAGTAGTAAAAGAAGATAGTAGATTCGTAAAAGCAAAACAAGAATGTGAGCAAGAAGTATATGCCATGTATTTAGGCGTAATCCAAGAAGAAAAACAATGGGCTGAGTATTTGTTTAAGAAAGGCCCTGTTATTGGACTTAACGCCAATATTCTTAAAGATTTTGTTGATTATACAGCAAACAATGCATTAAAAGAAATTGGCATAAAGTATAATGAACATGCACCAAAATCAACACCTATTCCATGGTTTAATAAACACAGCGACACAAGTAAAAAACAAACAGCATTACAAGAAAATGAATCGACAAACTATGTCATTGGTGTAATGAGTGACAATTTAGATTACGATGAGTTACCAAGTTTATAAGGAGAAAAAATATGAAAGCACTAATGTGGAGTAAGTATCATTGCCCCTATTGTGACCAAGCAAGACAACTACTCAAAAAGAAAGGATACGAAATAGAAGAAAAAAAGATAGGTGATGGATACAGTAAAGAAGAATTGTTGGAAGCCATTCCAACTGCAAGAACAGTACCGCAGATATATTTGGATGAGATATATATTGGTGGTTTTCAAGAATTAAAAAAACATTTAGAAAAGGCAGCATAATGAAATTTGAAATAGGAAAAATTTATAGTTTTAAGTTAAACACTGGAGAAGAATGTATTGCAAAAGTTTTAGCAGTCAACAATGATTGGATAGAGATAAGTGATCCTGTAAGCATAGCGCCAACTGGCCAAGGAATGAGTTTAATACCTACTATTTTTACCGCAGATACCAAGGATATTATAAAGATAAATATTAATACAGTTACTATGTACGGAGCCACAGAAGATGCTGTCAAAAACAAATATATTGAAGCTACAACAGGTATATCAGTACCAACTAAAAAAATTGTTCTAGGGTAAAATTATGCCTCAATTAAGTAGGTTAGGAGATATTAATAATGCAGGAGGTAAAATACTTAGGGGTGCAAGCACAGTATTTTGCAACGGAATTCCTGTAGGTTTACATGTAAGTAGAATTAGTCCTCACCAACCATTTGGCAAACCTCATCCTCCGCATAGTGCAGCAAATACAACAGAGGGTAGTCCAACCGTTTTTGCAGAAAACAGCCAAGTATTACGTGTAGGGTCTGGGAATACATGTGGTCATAGAATTAGCCAAGGAAGTAGCGATACTTTTTGCCCATAATGGCAGATACAGGAAAACAAACTCCATTAGGAATGAATGTTTTAGGTAGTTTCCTACGGGATATCGGACTAAACATTAACCCAATAGTTGAGGAATATATTGGTGTAAGCAAAACAAATACAGATTATTCATTTGGTAAAATAATAAGTGATACATGCTTATTAAAATTAACATGGGCAATTAACGATGCTTATTTAAGAGGATCTCTTGGAGGAGGTGCATCAGGTGGACCAACCTATACAAATGATTTATATGATCAATTATTACTTATTGCAGGTGATATACCTGCATTAGGAAATTCTCTTTCTCCAAATTTTATTTTAACAGATCCTGCTGAATGGTGGTCTGGAAGTACAAATCCAAACGGCAGTATGAGTAAAAAAACTGAAACAAATGCACCTGCTAATACAGGATATGCATTATCAGGGATTAGTAATGGCAATGGTCAAACTGCAAAGTGGCGACCATGGGGATCTGCCAATTCATCGAATCATAGTGTTACACAATGGGGATTTTTTAGATTGAATGCATTGCAGGCTTGGAATCAGTTTAATTATAATGGAGGTGGAGCAGGCGACAGTGCAAAAACACCTTATCCTACAAAACCTCATCCTGAATATAAAGAATTTTTGGCAAGTTTTATGCAAGCTTGTAGTTTTTTAGAATACACAAATGCCGCTATATATGCTAATTACGAAAGTTTCAGATTTCTTAAAGGTACATATAGCAATATGAATGATTTGATGACAGGTGATGTATTTAATGTCAACATAGCATCAAAGGCATTTGGAAATGATTTAATGGCGCTAGGCAAAAGTTTAGATTTATTAACAATAAGTTCATTTGGTTTGCCAAGTAACCTACTTAGAACACTTTATAAAAATAATATTATAACAACTGATCTTATACTAGCCTTAAATGCAGCAGGAGTAGTACAATCTCAAATAGTTGCCATTACTACAGGAGAAGTAAAAAAATTAGAAACAAATGTTGAAAAAGCTATATATGGAGCTTTTTTGATTATAATTGATCAAAATCTCCAACAAATATTAAATGGTCTAAATTGTTCAACTCCTAATTTAACAAGTCTTGCAGACTTACTTAATGTCAAAAAAATGTTCCCAACAAGTTTTGGTTCATTAACTGTTCCTATATATAATACTACGACAGGGCCAACTAATTCTAAAACATTTTATTTATTATTTACGAATGGCGGGGTTAACTCGCAATTAAGTTCAACACAAGTTAAAGAAAAAGTTGGATTTTTAACACTACCTGGACAACCTGTTCCCGAAGAAATAGAAATTGTGGATAAGGAAGTGGTTATTTCAGATTTGATTCCTGGATTCGATTCATATTTAAGAAATATATTACCGACAGATTTAGCAATTACTGCTGGGGCATTTTCTTACTCAATGCAACAAATAAAGAATATCGATAAAATGGATATTGAAAAATTTGGACAGGTTGTTTATAGCCTAGAAGGAAACAATGGTTTAGAATTAACAAATACAGGGACTGAATTGCCTACAAATCAAATTGAAGCTTTTTTCGGAACAAATTACATGGCACTAGGGTCAGGGCCATTTGGCACTTATACAGTTAGTGATTTTTTTGGATGCATGAGTGCTTTACCTTATCCACATAAAGATACATATGACGCTATAAAACAACTTGAAACTACAAAATTATTTAATATTTATGATCAACTTTATTTGGCAACACAATGGGAACGAGCAGAAATTGTAGTTACTCAAACAGATATACAAGTTGTCAAACAAAATTATGTTCCTGCTGTACCTGCTACTCCAACTAAACCAGGTGTTCCAGCCAAACCCTTGATTGTGGATTGGTACTATACCTGTACATATACGGCAACCGCAGACGGGGGAGGATATGGTAGGGGAGGAGCAGCTCCTCCACCAGTAACTTTGTCTCCTAATAATTGTAGGGCCACTATTTCTTCATACTTTTTAGGTGATTCTTTAGGATCAGCAGGAGCAGGTACATATGGTAGAGTAGGTTTTAAGATCAATAACGGAGGTCAATTTTATTATGGGACAAGCACAGATTTTAGCACTACGCCTACTAAACCAACAAGACCTGTTGAAACAGTTTTAGTTTACGGGCCTCCGATCGAGTCTTTACCAGTAACGGATCAAGGAAAAGCAACTAATGGAGTTAACATAAATAATGCAAATAATTACTGGCCCTCAACTATGGGAAGCGTATGCCAAAATTATATTGCTCAAGCAAATAGTGAAGTAGGAAATATTTACAAAAAAAACACAAAGAAAGCTGATTGGCTTAATATAAATTATTTAATATACGGTTCACAATTAGCTGTAGAACAACGTGCTAGATTTTTAGGGCTTGGTAGTGTTCCTATTGTAGACACAAATAAAAAAGATGTATTTTTAAATTCATATCCAGGCACTATTATTAATTTTGTGGATAGTGTACCAACATATGCTAAAAATACATTACCTCATATGCATGTACAGACCCTAGAAGCTATTGCTAATATTAAAACGGTTGGCGGTCAAAGTTTAATTGCTATGATGAGAGAAGCTAGAAATCAAATTAGATTAAATATATTAGGCACTGATTTATATAATAATATACCTGCAGTTCTAGAAGGTATTAGCCTTGCCGATTATCAAAAATTATTATTAAATGGTACAGCTCCAATTGCCCGCGCGGGCAGTGGGGTATTTGTAAAAGATTGTGCTACCACTTGGACTCTGCCATCGTGGACAAGCACAAATTCAGCTCTTACTCCAAAAGGTAGTTATGTTTATGATCCTGGTCAAGGAGGATTAATTTTAGGTACAGGTGCAGGAATAGTTGGAACAAATCTTACCTTTTTAAATGGAGATTGTGAAACTAAAGTTATTCTTCCAATAGTACCATCTGGCCCATATCTATTGCCTGAAGATATAATTCAAAATGTTGTTACTCCTGTTATAAATACAACCACATTTATTTTTGATACAAAATACAAGGGTAATTTACAAATAGATTTAGCTACAGGGAATACAGTTCAATTTGATTTTAGTAAAGTAAATGATGTAACTGATATTGTTACTAACAATATAACAAAAGAGTTACCTATCACTATAGATAGAACTATTGTGGATCCAAATGTTATAGATGGTAATATAACAACTTTTACCTCAGGTAATGTTAATATTATAACAGGTAATCCTAGAGATAGGACTCCTTTTAATACAGGTAATATAACAGGTAATTCTAGAAATAGGACTACTTTTAATACAGGCACACTAACATCATTCATTCCTAAAACACGAGGAAGCTTAGGAAATACTACGTTGGTTGTACCAACTTTGCTTGATTTAACCTTTACGTCAAGCACTATAACTAATTCAACAGTGGACGATGCAATAGCTCAGGTCATTGAGTGTAATTGTGACTGTTGGCTTATTTAAATAATTCTAAAAGGAGATTGTAATTGTGTCAAAATATTTACAGAATATCTACCATTTATTTGGTTTTTTAATTGTATTGGTATTTACATTTAATATTACCACACACAAACTTAATGTGTATAAAGCCAATGATTCGGCTCCAATTAATCCGACAACAGCAGAAATAGAAAAAACTTTAAACTGTTTAGCATTAAATATATATAGGGAAGGGGCTAATGAACCATTTGAAAGTAAAGTAGGAATAGCACAAGTCACTTTAAATAGAGTAAATCATCATGCTTTTCCAAAAGATATATGTAGTGTAGTTTACCAAAAAAATATTATAATGGAAAAAGTGATTTGTCAATTTAGTTGGTATTGTGATAATAATATAAAAATTAAACCTATACACAAAGAAGCATTTGATGAAAGTATGGCTGTTGCTAAAAAAGTATTACTGGAAGGTTTTAGGCTTGATATACTTAAATATTCTTTGTACTATCATGCTGTGTATATTAATCCAAATTGGCCTTACAAACGTGTAGCTAAAATAGGTAATCACATTTTTTATAATCAAAGGTAATAAAAATGCAAATTTATAATTTTATATTAACTTTTTTAACAAACTTCGGTAAAGACTTTAAAGAAAGAATAACTCATTTATCAAGCGAAACTATACATTGGATGGCGGTACTATGTTTTCATTCTGCCACAGCACCTAATTTAATCGGGTTGATGTTCGGAATAACTGATACAATGCCACCTATAGAATTTGTTCTCATAGTATGGACAGGTTTAGCTTTAATGTTTATGAAAGCTATTATTCAAAAAGATAGATTAAATCTAATAACCATAGGACTAGGTTTTATGGCGCAAGCAGTAGCAATGGCATTGATATTTTTTAAATAATGGAAAATCCTAAAACCAATTTGGCTCAAGGAAGAAATAGTTTCGACGCAAATTTGGGTACAGGCATAACGCAATTTTTTAATCGCAATATAACTCCTTATCCAACTGAAGTAGGTGGTCCAAAGTTCGATTTGATTCCTATCGAAAAACAAAAAGACATTATGGTCAATGTAGCAAGACTACATGCCCAACAAGAGTATGAAAGAATAATGGATTTGGTTAAGGTATTGGAAAAACAAGCTAATGACATCAAACGTAGATTGGATATTACTGATATGGTACATAATGCCCAATATACTTTTCAAATATATCATGGTAATATATACTACTTATTATACGATAACAAGGTTAATTGTACAAGATTAAGTCTTTTAGGACCTAATGATTGGTGTACAGGAGCACCTGTTGAATATGAATATATTACCCGTGTTAAATGGTTAGGTGACTATACTTGGATAGAGGTAAATGATGAATCGTAGCCCAAAACGAAACACTTTTCAGAAAGAAAGATATCTACAACGATGTGCCGAAAATGATCAAAGTGTGAATGAGGATTATCTTAAAATGTTTGATGATATAATAAATCAGGAACAAAGTAAATTTGTTGATCCTGAATCAAGAGTAGATAATATGGAGTATGATTTACTTACCACTAAGTGGATTTGTGACAAAGCCAAAGTGAGTGAGGTTTACGCACAAAACTTGTATGCTGCTATATGTAATAATAACTTTATTCACAATCTTGTATGGCCAATATTAAGTGGTAAATCATGGGGCTGTAGTTGGCGATATGCTGGTGGTATAATTGCTGATATGCGTGAAGAAGGTGACTATATTGATTGGTACTGTAGTGGAATAAAAGGTAGTCCAAGTATAAATGAAGAAGGTAAAGAAAATAACGATGGCATAAATGGGTATGTGGGAGAAGGTGTAGTAACTGACGAAATTCGTGATGATTTATTAAAATTAGGATGGTTAGTTGTGAATGATGATCATGATGTATAAATACAGATAGGAGGTAAAAAATGAATACATGTAAAAATCTTTACCTAGACCAAGAAGTTACTCCAGAAGAGGACGAAGCTTGGGAAAACTTTTTAGTTAAATTTGCAAATAATCCTCTAAGACAAGAAAATTTAGAGACAACGATTCCAATGGAGAATAAAGATGGCTTACTCAAAACAAGTAATTGACCATTATGAAAACCCACGTAACGTGGGAAGTTTTGATAAAAATGATACTAGCGTAGGAACAGGAATGGTCGGTGCACCCGCATGTGGTGATGTAATGAAGTTACAAATTAAAGTAGATGAAAAAACAGGAGTTATAACAGATGCCAAATTTAAGACATATGGGTGCGGGTCAGCAATTGCTTCGTCAAGTCTTGTTACAGAGTGGGTCAAGGGTAAAACATTGGATGATGCAACAACAATCAGAAATACTAAAATCGCGGAAGAATTATCTCTCCCCCCAGTCAAAATCCATTGCTCAATCCTCGCAGAAGATGCGATAAAAGCTGCAATTAATGATTATCGTAAAAAACACTAATGAGTAATGAAAGTAGTAGGATAAAAAATTCATCACGTAGATTACGTGATGAAAATGCAGTTAATCGTCAGGTAAAAATAGTCAAAGCTAAGGGTATTACAGAATCAAATAAACAAGTAGATCAGCCACATAGACTGATTAAACATCATGCAATGAATTGTGGGAAACCAAATTGTCAACTATGCGGTAATCCGAGAAAATTGTTTAAAGAAAAAACTATACAGGAGAAAAGATTTGAACAGCACAAACTTTGGGATGATTAAATTTTGGAATTTCCTATTCATTTAAATGAAATAGCTTATCATATAACTAATGTTTGTAATTTATCTTGTACACATTGTATATCGTATAGTAATATAAAAGGATTTAGTGGTTATTCAAAATGGGAAGATCACTTTAGTAAAAATAAACTTTGGCCTAATTTTATTAATCCTCATAAAGTACAAATTACAGGAGGTGAAACTTTTTTAAATCCTGATTTAATAAATTGGGTACGTGGTATACGTAATCTATGGCCCGACAAATATGTATCGGTACTTACAAATGGTACATTATTTCATAAATCAAATGTTAAAAAAATTACAAAAGAAATTTTAAACCTTGGATTTGAAATAGAAATTAGTATTCATCATGAAAATCATTATCTTCCTGCATATGAATCATTTTTAAATATTTTAAAAGAATCTAACATAAATCACTCTGAAGAATATACTATATTTGCGAAAAATTCTAGTAAAAAAATTGTTGAAGATTTAAGAAAATTTAGAAATAAAGATACAAATAAAGTGTTAGGTACAATTGAAAGAAAACAAATTTTTTTTCAAAATTCAATAAAATTTTACGATAAAAATTTAATTAAAATGCATGATAATGATCCAATTAAAACACATGAAAATTGTTGCCTTAAAACATGTGGAATAATTGTAGATGGCGATTTATTCAAATGTGTAGCAGTAGCCGTTGGCAAACAACTTAATAAACAATTTAACGTGCTAAATAAACATAATATGTTATTAAATGATTATGTTCCGTGTAGTCCAATAATTGGGAAAAATAAAGTGTATGATTTTTTAAAAAATATTAATGAACCTATAAAACAGTGTGGATTATGTGATATAGGTTTCGTTAAAGTGTATAATCCTATTAATTAATATGTTTCCAATTAATGTACCTGAAGTACAATTTTATATAAACAATACATGTAATTTGTCTTGTAGTAATTGTTTAAGCTTCAATAACTTTAATTTAAAAGGTTACTTTAAATATAAAGATTATAAAACTAAAAATGAATTATGGCCAAAATATATTTATCCTAATCGTGTATCAATTTTAGGAGGCGAACCTTATCTTAATCCTGATTTTGAAAATTGGATGATTAATGTTAGAAAATTATGGCCTACGCATAATAACATGACAATATCTACAAATGGAACTTTGTTTCATAAACTAAAGTATAAAAATTTAGCTAAAAAATCAATAGAAAATAATTATCTTTTAGAAGTAGCTGTACACTATGAAAAAGACTTTGATAACATTTATAGAAATGTTAATGAAATATTGCAAGAACTAAAAATAAATTATCGTATCAAAGACGTTGATCCAAATGATTTATATGAGAATAAAATAGTATTTTATAGTGAATCTACTAATAAACATTTAATATATTTATATAGAAAATACTATTTTATAAAAAATTCAATAACTTCATATAATCAAAAAACTATTAAATTTCATAGTAATGATGCTAAAACAGTACATGAAAATTGCCCTGCAAAAACCTGTCATTATATTGTTCAAGGTAACTTATACAAATGTCCTGTAGTAGGTACTGGACATTTATTTGCAAAACAATATACTTTATTGGATGAGAACTTATTTGAAAAATATGAAAGTTGCGATCCTACTATTGATGAATCTTTAATAGAACATTTCCTTCGTGTGAAAATTAAAAACTATATTCCTCAGTGTAAATTATGTCCTAGTTCACATGCTTTAGAAAAAATTATATGAACGGAAATGTAATATTTTTAGATTACTTTTATTTTTTGGATGAGGTAAAAGCACATGAAGTAATTGAAAATCAGCTTTTAGAAAATCTTCAAACTTTAGTGTGTTGCTTTATTATAGAAACAATGAAAGAAAATCAAATTGAAAACCTAAAAAAAAATATACAAATAATATATGAAAAAGCTTTAAAATTACACTATAATAATTTTTTTTTAGTTTTAAATTACCCATATATAAGGTATGGACAACTCTCTAATAAGTTTGTTACTTATTATTTTAATACATTTGTGCATACTATATATAATAGTTATAAGTTATATCCATATAAAGTTAACACCAAATATAATATTAAAAATGAAAAATGTCTTATAATAGGTGGTATTCCTAATAGGATTAATAGAATAACTTTAATTAGTAAAATATTTCAACAAGGATTTTTGGATAAAATTATATATAGTTTGTTTGAACCTTACAGCGAAACAGTTTTAAAAGACTGTAAAATATACACAAAACATTTATCTGAGGCCGAAAATGAGAAATTTTTTAGAACTTGTTTTAAACACTTAGACACTGATAAGGTAGACTTTATTGGATTTGAATTAGCAGGTTACACAAAAAATATAGATTATACAGTAAACAAAAAACATTATGAAAATAGCTGTATATCAGTGGTACCAGAAACTTTTTACAAAAGTAATGATCCAATAGATGACATTTCAGAAAAAACCTATCGTGCGATTTATAATAAACACCCTTTTATTATAGTAGGTACTAAGGGCCTAAGGAAAACATTAGAAAGTTATGGCTTTAAAACGTTTATAGAATATTTAAAATATGATTATGATAATATAATTGACCCTTACCAAAGAATAGATGCTATAATTGAAAATTTACAATATTTTTTAAATAACAAAAATAAATATATTAATGAATTAAAAAATGATATTGAATATAATTTCAATATTTTTTGTAAGTTAATCGAAAAAAACAACGAAATTTTACAAGTTTTAGAAAAAAACGGAATTTCTAAAGTTGATATAGACAAAAATTTTAATTTTGCCAGCCCTGTAAATTTAGTTGAACAACAATATAATATTCACGAAAATTTAGACATTAAACAAAATAAAAATTAAATATTTTTATGTAAATTATATTTTTTTAATTCATCAATAAAATTACCTTCGGCTTTTATAGTAATTGAACTAAATGGTATTGGGTTAAAATTACCGTGCCAATTATGATCATTAAAATATACACAATAACCTTTAAAGGGATAAGATTCTAATATTTTACCATCTTCTATGTCATACACATAAAAATCTCTATTTAGGTTAAATCTCATCCAAATAAATTCTTGAGCTTTAATTTCTCTTTCTTTCCTAGTATCTTTATCATATGGGAAATAATTAATGTCTGCGTGATAACCAATTGGCACGTAATGATCTACATAAAATAAAGTTATAGTTTGCAAATCTGTAAATGGTAATTCTTCAAAAAATTTTTTAATATTTGGAAAATTATTAATGCATGTATTCCATTTGTACGTTTGTTTATTTTCTTCATTGTTTATAACATAACGAAGTTTCATAATTGTGAATGGATCATAAGCATGAAATTTTAACTTGTAAAATTTTGCTAATCCATTAATGTCATTTGTTTTTTCAAAATGACTTATATACTTATCTAATTGCTTGTCTGTTTTTCTTAATAATTTTGCTCGATGATGAACATAATAAAGTGCATCCTTTTCTCTATAAAATGCATTTTTATGTTCTGGGTTATGATTTCCTGCTACCCATACACCGTCTATTGTATGTTTGTTCTCACTTGAAACCATAAAATTGAATTCATCTTCTAAATCTAATAATCCTTTAACATTAACATGTTCATCTAAGGTTATATAAGGTGTGTCTTTTCTTAAAATCATTTCACATAATTATCCTTTATAAATATTATTTATGAGTGAATATACATATATTTTAAATTGTAATAATTTCCTTAATTGTGATCAGTTATTAGAAGAAATAAAACATAAAGAAGGGGTACTAAGGAATGCAAAAACTCCATATGGAAATCCAAAGTTGTTTAATCATCCTATACACGGACCAAAAATAATTGAATTGGGAAATTATTGGAAAGATGCTGGATATTTAGATAATGATTCTGTTGAGTATATTAATTATTTTCCTAAACAACATTTTGACATATTATACGTTGAAAAATTAAATGAATTATTAAAAACTAATCCAGTAAGAGTATGGATTAGTTCAATTAAACCAGGAAAATGTGTGCCATGGCATTACGATATTGAAGAGAAGGAAGATGAATATCTAAAATTAGGTAAAGTTGCACGTTATAGTATTTTTATAGATAAACCAACTGTTGGTAAAATTTTTATACTACAACACGATGTGTTTCATATGATTGAACAAGGTAATATTTATAAATGGAAAAATTGGAAAGATTATCATTTAGGATTTAATTGTGGTAACTCAACTAAATATTTGTTACACTATATTGGGATAGAATGATTAAATAATAGTTCCATCTTTTAGTTTTAGTAAAACAGAATCATTATCTGTTTGCCAAACATATTCATACTCCAGTGGTTCTTTAAGTCTTAAACCTCTATATATAAAAAGAGCTTTGTATGTAAATCCTGCATTCGCCCCTGCGTGTTCTGCCATATGATCATCCCATTTATATAAATTTCCTTCCTCCTGCATATACATAGCTACATTTTCAACCATAAAAATATGCCCTATTTCTGGTTTACCTAAATGTAATGAGTATCTTTCAAGATTTCCAAACTTCAATAACTCAGATTCTCTGTTATCAAAATCTCTATGCCTAGTTGCTGTGATACCAGGTCTTACACGATTTATCCAACATTGAGTACATACGGTACCTAATAATTTATCCAAAAAATAAACTATATCTTCTGAAAAATGTGTATTAGGATATAGTGTAAAATTATCCCAAATTGGATCTTTTAATCCAGCATCCTTTACTTTTTTAACAAATTCTAATGTTTCTTTGGAATTATCATATAGAGGTTTACCATCCTCGTCGTACATTCTTATTATATCTCTATGACCAAGTGTTAAATCATTTACTGACTTCATTATGTCAGACAAATTAAATTTTTTACTTATATTTTCTAGGAAAACAGCCATTCATGATCCTTCCAAAGTATTATACAACCATTTTCATTGTTTTCGGTCCACCAGTCATATTCAATTTTTCTGTTGTCATGGAATTTTATTCCTTTATAAGACAATAAATATTTTTTACATAATCCTGCGTTTATACCGGCATGCCATGCATCAGGATCATCCCAGATATATGTATTTCCATGTTTTTCCATGTAGTGGCATGTATTATCAACAAAAAATGCATGTCCAAATTTGGGTTCACCTAAATGAATATGAAATCTTTTATAAATACCTTCTGATTTAAATTTTTTTTCTCTAGGTTCAATATCTTGGTGAGGCGGGGCTACATTCCCAACATCAATTTCGCTAATATTAAAACCACAGCATATAGTTCCGAAAATCTCATCTAATTCAAAAATTAATTCTTTTGGAACATGAATATGTGCCCAATAACTTACACCAATCCAAGCAGGATCCTCATATCCTGCTTTTATTAACTTAGAATGACTATCTCTTTCATTTGGATGATTAATAATTAAGTTTTCTATCCATCCATCTCTTAAATTGTTTAAATTGATATACTTATCTACAATAGAGGCATAGTTACCAACAAAAGTACTCATAATTCATAATCCCAATTAATACAATATTCTTTACAATCTCCTAATGTTTCGTCAATAAAATCCCACCTATAATTTATGTCTATTGGTTCAAATAATTCTACACCGTTATAAATTAAATTAAATTTTGGCTTAAAGCCAACATTTCCTGCACTATGTAATTGATTGGGAGTCCATTTATAACAATCACCATGGTTTTGCATATAATTAACTTTATTATCAATAAAAAATACATGCCCAAAGCTTGGGTCACCAATATGAATATTATAAGTAACAAGTTTTCCTAGTTTTTTTATTTTAACGAATCTAGGGTCATGATCTCTATGTGGCGGGAAAACTTTACCAACTGGTATTTCATTTATCCATGCAGCTATTACTTTTGTTTTAAAGACATTATCTAACTCATATATTAATTCTTTAGAAAAATGTACATTAGGGAAATAGTTTATTCCTATCCATTTAAATCCAACGTAACCTGCTTCAAATAACATATCACTCTGTTCGTCCCCTATTATTCTTTTTGATTCATCAAGAATAAGTTCATCTCTAATGCCGTTAATTAATTTTGATATGTCAATATATTTGTCTATAATATGTGACAAATTACCAAAATATTCCATTATAAAACTCCCTTATAAATATTCTTATGATTTCAAAGATATTTAGTTCACTTACATATGATTTTTATAAAAGCAACCCAATTACAAAGTTAAATTTCATAAAAAATATAAACGGTTTTCTACCTGATAATATCATAGATCAATTTGAAAATCATAACTGGAATCTTGTTCCTACGAGAAACTTTGATACTATTAAAAATTTTGTTGAAAGTAATAATAAAGATTTTGTAAATCTATCACATTTTAATCACTTTGTTTCTACAAATATATGCCAATGGAAAATTACAAATTATTCTACTATAATAGGTAATGATGATTTCATAAATTTTTTAAATTCAAAATTTATAAAATATAAAGTATGGGTAACTCAAATACCTCCAGGATGTTGTATACCAAATCATATTGATACTGTCGATGAATTTATTGAATCTAATAATATAGACAAATCTAATATAATGAAAATAAAACGTTATCTTATTTTACCAGAAGATATTAAACCATGGCATCATTTATGGTATGGAAATACAATTTTATCCACTGGATTAAAGGGAGATATGTATGAATTTGATTTTTGGTTAGCACATGGCGGTGGAAATTTAGGACCAACCAACAAATATACTATTCAAATAATGGCAATTTAATAATTTTCTAAATGGTCTATGCCTAATTTTTGTCTAAATTCTTCTGTAAAAACACCATCTATTCTAATGCCATAAGTCTGTACAGGACTTGAACTTCCGCTATGCCAATCTAAATCGTTAAACCAACATGCTCTTGAATTTATTTTAAGTCTTTCGTTTGTGTCTGGGTCCCATAAAAATAATCCTTTATTGTTGTCAGGGGTAATGTGTATAAATTCATGTCTGTGTGGGGTGTAAGAAAATGCATCACCTTGATATAAGTCTCTATGTATGCCAGGTCTTGTGTCATGTTCTTGTTTAAAGAAAATAATTCGTCCTAAATGTTTGAAAATATTGTCTTTGACAAGATTTTCTAACCATATTTTAAGATTAGGAAAATATACTATATCTGGAGTATAATCTTTTTCTTCAAATCTACTATCCCATCCACCTGATTCAGTCTTTAAAAAAACAAACTGGTAGGCATCATATGCACCTAATACTAGTTTTAAATATAATATAAACTGGTCACGGTTTTTGTGCAATCCACCTAATTTTTCTCCTTGAATTTTTATTGGATCATTATTTGGTAATTTGTTATATTCCTCTATCGCATAATAAGTCCATTTACGATATCCGTAGTCAGGGCTAGTCTCAGCTCCCGCACATACATACAAATTTCCTTCTTTTTTGTGCTTTGATAATACTAATCCAGCACAAATTTCAGGATGCAATTTTAAAAAACCTTCTATATCGATTAGGTTATCTAAATCGTAATATGGTTTGCCATTTATACCTTTTATCATAAAATAACATAATCCTTGTTAATTAATTTAAGTTTATCTATTATATCATTTAAAGTATGTTGTTCACATTCTATTAAAATTTCTCCATTTACAAAATCAAAAAAACCAATTTCTTTCTGTTTAATTTTATGTGATATTATAGGAGAAATTTCATTGTCAAAATCATATCTAAATTTGTCATAAACTTTAACAAATTTTATTTTTTTAAGTTTAAAGTTAATATTTGTGTTTTTAATTAACCTTACCCTTACTACTAACTGAATTCTATCAAAGGATCCAAAATTTGCAGCAACGTGTTTATGACTTGCGTCCATATAATAAACAAAATTATCACTAATTGTTTTATATAAAGTCTGTGTGTCGAGGTCTATTAAGTAACTTTGGTCATTTCCTATTATATTAATATGTAATCTGTCATCAACATCCGTATGTGAACGATAACAGGTTCCAGGTTGTAATTTAATAAGTCTTGCCTCACCAATAGGGTAGGTGTTTGATAACATATTTAAAAGTTCTTCAAATCCTGTATTTTTCCATAAATCCTTCATTATATATGGATCATATAGCCAATTACCTATAGGAGAATTTAATTGGCATCTATTTTTTTCATCCCATTTTATATTATTTAACAATGGAATTAAATCATTTACGTTATAATATAAATTTGTTTTAGTTAGCATAAATTTTTATAGCGGAATTTATAAAATCATTTGGATAATTAGAGCGGAATGATTCAAAACATAATATTTGTAGTTTTTTATAACATATTTTATCTTCCCATTTTATATTAAGTGCTGCCATAATATCTTTCATTTTTTCTTGTCTTTCTAAACTAATGTGACTTCTGTGCTCCTCCAAAGTAACAATAGGTTCATTAGATTCATATGTAAAAAAATAATTTATGCTCTTTAATTTATCATTAACTATAAAATAACTGCTAGGGTGCAGACTAAATTTATACCATCCTAAGTCTCTATAAAGTTGTAATATATGAAGCATTTGATCCTGCCAATCAGGAACTATTTTATTATAGTTTGTTTCCTGACAATTGGCTTTTTCCCAAAAATCGTCTCCTTGAATTTCAAAATAAATTTTCTGTTGTAAATCATCTATTTTTATAATTTTTGGAATTAAATTTGAATTAATTTTCTCTAATTTTCTTAAAAAATATACCTCACGATCAAATTTTTTACGCATCAGAGAGGGATCTATAACTTGGTTTCGTCCTTTATGGTATTCTGTATCGTTGTGAAACCATTTTAAAAATATAGTTTTTTCTCTGTTTATTAAACTTGTATAAACCAAATTATTTCTAACTTTTCCTAAATTTGGCACATTATTGTAATAGTATTCAAATTCCATAATATATTTATAATATTATTGTTTTAGTAAATAATTGTACATGAAAAAACTTCGTAATTTAGACCAAGGTAAATTTTTACATACCATTTATGAAAACTCTCAAATAAATAAGCCTCGGGTAATTACATTAGGATCTAAAATTATTTACAGCAGTTCCGACACTATTGAATATAATTTTTTTGATTTTCATGAGGATCATTACAAAAACACAGCTTTTGAAAAAATTAATGACCCATATTTAATTATAACCGGTTTCGGAACATTGCCAAATTTAGAAAAATTACTTTACGATGATTTACATGTGCAACATTTCAATAATGTAGGTTTGACGATTTATCTACAAGAAGTATTGGTAATAAGTTATTATGAAAAAAAACCAATTATGGTATGTAATTATGAAAATTTGTCTGATAATGAATTAAATGAATTAAGAAATATTGTATATGGGTCAAGGAGCAAAATTAATTATGAAAATATGTTTTCAGCAGAATTTGAAAGCATTAAAGTATTTGTAGATAATAACAAATTAACCAATGTCACTATAAAAACATACGAAAAGAATGCAGATAAGTTTTTGCAAAAATTCTATCCAAATTTTAAAATTTCCAATCACAATATTTGGAGTGATTATGTTATGTCATTGGATTTTGAATATACTCCTTTCAGTTTAAATAGTCAACATATTATAAAGCATTTTTATAGTCCTACAAGGAGATATATGCCTGAGAGACATTTATTAACAGCGCATTTACTAAAAAAGAGTGCTTACTTGTCTTTTCTTAGTTTGGGTGAGATACCAACAATTGAAAATTTGAAAAAATATTTATGGTTTGATTTGGAGGAATGTACATCAAATTATACTCATATTTTTGAAAATTTAAAAATTATTGAAAAAATCTTTCCAATTACTTTAGATGAAGATAAGTCATTATTAAATATATCACCTTGTTCTTTTAAAAATTTATTACCTTTAGAGTATATGCAAAATTCTTTTTGCCATGTAGTAGCTCAAACAAGATTTGTAAGTCCATTTAGTATATCAGATGAAAGAGTAAGGCAAACTATGTTAGCCTGTCGACCCTTTATAATACTTGGTCCTCCTCATTCGCTTGAATTTATACGTGATCAGGGTTATAAAACATTTAATAACTTTTTTGACGAAACCTACGATAATTTAGAAGATCATAAAGAAAGATTATTTGCTATTTTTGATTTGTTAAATAGTATTGAAACTTTTACTATTGATAAATGCAGGAAGTTGCTAGAAAAAATGCAAGTTGTGTTAGAACATAATTTTAATCATATCCCATATAATAAATTTAAATGAATGCCTTAATTTTTACTGGGTATGAAAACTCACATGGACTAGAGAGAGTGGGCGGAGCATATAGAATATCAACATATTTAAGACCATATGGTTGGAATGTTGAAGTAATAGATTTCTTTTATATTTGGGACCTACTTGAATTAATGCAACTTATTGATAAGCGTAATAAACAAGAAAGAATCGAATGGATAGGATTCAGTATAACTTGGTTAAATTATGCTAGCGAAAACACTCATAAAAAATTAATAGAAATATTAAGCCATGTCAGAAAATATTTTAAACACATTAAAATAATTGCGGGTGGACAAAATCCAAATTTAGAGTTACAAATTTATAATGATGTTGATTACATCATAAAAGGTTTCGGTGAAGTAGCTATATTAGAATTACTTAAATACTTATATAGTAACGGAAAAAAACCAAAAGGAATTCCATGGAAAAATAGTTGGATAATTGATGCTAATGCATTTTATCAAGCATGGCCAATTAAAGATTTATCAATTGAATATCAACCAAATGATTTTATTTTTCCAAACGAAACATTAACGCTTGAATTTAGTAGAGGATGCAAATTTGCCTGTGCTTTTTGTAACTTTCCTGTGTTGGGAGTAAAAGAAGATACCACAGTAGATTTAACAATTTTAGAAAATGATTTGCGAAGAAATTATGATTTATACGGTGTAACTAATTATCAAGTAGCTGATGAAACACTTAATGATAGAGATGAAAAACTTATTAATATAGGTAATATTGTTAACAGATTAAGTTTTGAACCAAATTTTAGTGCATTTATAAGAGGAGATATTTTATTTTTAAGACAACAACAATTAGAAATGTTAGTAAATGCCAGAGTATGGGGACATTATTATGGTATAGAAACCTTTAATCATGAAACAGGCAAAATAATAGGTAAAGGATTACATCCAGATAAAATTAAGCAAGGGTTATTAACAACAAAGGAATACTTTTATAAACATTTAGGTTTATATAGAGGAACAGTAAGTTTAATATATGGATTACCAAAAGAAACTATTCAAACAATTACAGAAGCCCAACAGTGGCTAAAAAATAATTGGGAGGATAATGCAACAATTATTTTTCCTTTCACAATCACTATCAATGGTAAAAAATCAAAAATTGATGAGAATTTAGAAAAGTATAATTATAAAATATTAAGTATTGAAAATCGTGATTATTACAATCCAGGTAATAGTTTTTTTGCAGGGCAGTATATAATTTGGGAAAATCCTGATATGAATTTTAATGATGCAGTAAGATTAGCTAATTTAAAGCTAAATGTAAATGGGTATGATTTACCCGATAGCTGGCTCCTATTTTCATTATTTCCATTAGTTGATAATATGCAAAATGCTCTGTTATATAATCTTGAATCAGAATTAAAAATAAATAAAAAAGGAAAAACAATTAAAAGAGATTACGTTCAAAAAAAATTGGGTATATGAAATCTATTAGCAAAACATTTTGTATGCACCCTTTCACTGGACTAGCTACTAGAGAAGATGGATCAGTTAAAGTATGTTGTAGATCATTGCCAATTGGGCACATTGAAAAAGAGTCTTTAGAAGAAATTTGGAATAATAATAATATAAAACTTGTACGTAAACAAGTTTTAAATAATATACGTCCCAATGTTTGTAAACCTTGTTTTGATCTTGAAGATCAGGGAGTGGAAAGTTTAAGACAGAGGCATATAAATGGAATTATTCCTGAATCAAGAATCAAACTTTATCCAAATGCATTAAATCAATTAGCAGATGATTATTCAATGCCATTTACCTTTCCCACAATGGAAATTAAACTTAATAATTTATGTAATTTAAAATGCAGGATGTGTCATCCATTGGATAGTACTTCTTGGAATGATTGGGATAAAATTGAAGAATTTTACAGTAAGGAAAATAATTACCTAGTCCCTGTAATTAACGAATTAGGACTAAAAACTAGTAGATATATATGCCCATTTGAAAACACAGATAATTGGTGGAATAGTTTTGAAAAATTATTACCGCACTTTCGTAGAGTTGAGTTTGCTGGAGGCGAACCATTAATGGATCCTCAACATTACAAAATACTTGATATGTTAAAACCCTATGGAAATCAAATAGAACTAAAATATGCAACAAATGGAACTACATTAGGAATTAGTAAAAATAGAACAATACATGATTATTGGCCATACTTTAAAAGTATTGCAGTAAACGTAAGTATAGACGGGTTACATCAGGTATATAATTATATTCGTACCAATAGTGATTTCATACAGGTTGAAAATAATATAAAAGAAATACAAACTTTACCTAATATTAGTAGGATTGTTGGGGCGTTTACTGCACAGGCAGGTAATATGCTACAAATTGCTGATTGTATTGATTACTTTATAAACAAGATGAACATTGCATTTTATAGTCATAGAGTAAGCTATCCGAATTTTTTATCCGCTCAGGTTTTGCCAATGGACCTAAAAGAAAATATAATAAAAGATTTACAACACATAAGCAATAAATTAGACAATTACAGTAATATTAAAAAATTTCCTATACTAAAATCAATTACCTTACAACAAATTCAAGATAATATTAATTATCTTAGTGCAACAGATCAATTTAATTTATTTCAAACTTTTATAAATTTTAATATCAAATTGGATAAAAGTAGAAAACAAGATATTTTCTCTATATGGCCTATACTAAAAAATTATGTTTAAGGTTGTCCTAGCTAATAATAACAGCAGGTATGAGTTATTTTTTAAGTTATTACCTACTGACATAGCTAATCGTTGGTATAAAGAATTATTAAATAATTATAGGTTATATGAAACTTTAAGATTTACTGACTTTAAAAATAATAATATTGATTTGTTAATACAAAATGAAATTGATATTATTAATTCATATTTTAAAATAATTTTTAAAAAATTACCTATTAAACCTACACAAAAAGATTACAATGAACTTCATAAAATTTTCGAAGACTTACGCGGAAACATTGAAGTTGGAACAAATTTTTACAATTATGCTCCTTCTAATATAAAACAAAGTCTTGAACGATTTAATATATACATACATCAAGCAGAAGCACAATTACGAACAAAGGGAAAACACCCAACAATTGTAGTAACTTTTAAGGATAGGCCTAGGCATTTATTGCTAAAGGAAGATTTTAAACATTTTACAACAAAATGGACTGAAGGCATGGTTTATATTAATTATTGCCATGTGGGTAAAACTATATTAGATGCTTATAAAGATAATGATGTTATTTGCAAAAATATAGTGCCTCAAACACATTATAGCGCAGATTTTATGATAAAATTTGGTCCTAGCACTAATTATTGGGTTGATTTAACTAGACGTTACTTATTAAAGCGATATATACAAAAAAATAAATTTAATTTTAAAAATTATAGTTTAGGAATGATTCCTGTTGCACAGTGCATAACAAAATATAATAAAAATATTTTGAATTTTAATAGAGTGGAATCGATAAAATGTATAGTGTAAGAAATGTGTGGGGACATGAGAAGTTTATTAAAATAGAATGGAACCTTGGTAAACGATGCAACTACGATTGTAGCTATTGTCCTTCAGTTATACATGATAATTTTAGTAAGCATACTGATTTAGAAATTATAAAATTAGCTATAGATAAATTTAAGGAATTTTCTAAACCAGTTAGATTAAGTTTTACAGGAGGCGAACCAACAGTACATCCTTATTTTTCTGATATTATTGAATATGTAAATCAAAATAATGTTAATTTTATAAGTGTAACAACTAATGGGACTAGATTACCAGATTATTATATTAGTTTAAATGTAACACAATATGTTTTTAGTTTACATTTTGAATATGATTATAATAAGGTTTTACAAACAATTATAAAAGTATTTAAACATAAACCAAGTCTTTTAGTAAACATTATGGCACATCATGATTATATGGTAGAAGTTAAAAATGTAGTGAACCTCTTAGAGGAAGCAAAAATTCCTTATAATATAAGGAGAATACGATGGACTGATTTGGATCATGATGATTTTGATGATAATCGCTATCAACCAAAAGATTTAGATTATGTGCTTAAAACTAATTCCACTGTTAAACCTAATTGTGTTATAGATAATGTTGAATATTTGCATGCCAATGATATTATTAAATTACATAAAAATAAATTTAAAAACTTTGAATGTAACGCTGGTTTAGAGAGTCTAATGATAGATCACGATGGAAGTGTTTACAGAGCAACTTGTAGAGTGGGCGGGTGTTTGGGAAATATATATAAAAACACTTTTATTATACCAAACACTAGTGTTATTTGCACACGAGAGTTTTGTACATGTGCAGCAGATATACCTCTTACCAAAGTTTTAAAACAGATGACTTAATTCAGGTATATAGTTTTTAATATTAATATTGCGTATTATATCCATTTCTTTAATATATTCTTGCAATCCAGGTATTTCCATAGACATATCTTTGCTATTCATGTGTTCTAACACTGCGTTCCAACGTTTCCAACCATATGGATTTTTAAGCCAATAATCATCATCTTTACGATAATTTTCATATAACCAACTTTTTAATTCTTTAAATCTTTCACTTACATCAATTTTGTCAATTTGTGGTAAAACTTGTATACTTAAAAAGGTAGGAATGTATAATAAATGCATATTAATTATTCCTCCGCCTGCTTCTATTCCACCTATTGTGTTCGTAAAGTTTATTTTTTTATAATTTTGTTTAATTTTCCACTTTGCTAAATCAGGCAAATGTTTTATGTTAAGTATTTGTATAGCAGTTGCAATACTAACATGTATGTTGCTTGGTGTATTATCTAAGCGTTCTAAGTTATTTATAATTGTATTCCAATCGCTTGGATAACGTATATAGTAATTTCTATTCTCTATAGCATCTATACTAAATCCAATTTTAACTTTTTTAAACTGTTTCCATAAATTAATTATATCTTCGTCAAGTTTTAGTCCATTAGTATTATATCTAATTAATATATTATTATGATAACCTTTTCTTATTATTTCTTCTAAAAATAATTTATGTTCCTTTATCATAAGAGGTTCCCCACCGGCAAAATATACTTGCTTTAAATTTGGTATTTGTTCATAAATTTCTTCCCAAAATTTTGGGTTTTCATGCCAAAAATTATCAAAAGTTTTTCTATCCCATGTCATTTGTTTAATTACACTTGAGTTGGTTACTTTTTTCATTAGTTTTTTTTGATCAGATACCCATTGACTACTATCATGCGGACTGCACATAATACATTTAAGATTACATGTATGCCCCAACCTTAGGTCTAGATAAACTAATTCATTTGGTATGGTTCCATCTTTTTCTGTTTTATTTACAAGTTGGTTAATACTAATTCCACTCTCTACCCATTCTCCTGTTTCCCATAATCTTTTACTTACAACGCCTTTTGATTCCTCTTCATAACATTTACTACAACTTGCAGGAATATTTCCTTGTAACATTGTAGTTCTTACACTACGCATGTACTCATTATTCCATGCACTCAATGGAGTTTCTGTTTTAAAATTAGCAGGTCTACCGCTTTCATTTTTTACTAAACCAATTTCATGGTCAGTGCCTGCTCCGCTGCTATTACTATTGCAACATAATCTCATATCGCCGTTTGGTCTGGTAGCGAAATGCATCCATGGCAATATACAAAAAGTTTTACTACCCGACAACTTCCCTATTTTATTTTGCCATTCATTTATCTTATTAATCATTTTTATAATGTTTCATAGTTTATTATTTGATTTGGTGTTATACTTATTTGCCTTACTTTTGATACACCACAATTTTTTGAACATATAAGCAAATCTTTATTTTTCCATTTATTTTCATATATTGTTTGCCAAACTTTAGAGTTTATAATATTTTTTATAGTATTTTTATCAAGGGATAAAAAATCGTACCCACCCAAGTCACTTATAAGTTGATCGCATTCTTTGTTTATACGTAATATATATGGATGTAAAATATCATTTGGTTTGGTATATAGATAAAAACTTGAAGCTATCCAACAACATGGGTACATTATTTTTTGAAAATCAATATAAATTTCTTTTGTTTTTAAGACTTGGCAACTAGGTTCAGTATTGTTAAACCATTCGTCGAAATTTTGAATGGTATCTTTGTTAACAAAACTTAAAATATTATCATTTGGTGGTTCCAATTGATATAAAGTTTTACCATTCTTATCATATACATTAAAATTTTCATCCGTAAATCTTACACTATTTTTAGTAATAAAACTTGAAAAACCAATATCCTTAGCTAATTTTTTAGCCAATTCAATTTGGTGTGCGTTATGTTTAAAAACAATATAAACCCATTCTGCTGTTCCACCATTTTCTATAAATGATTTGGCATTGTTAATAATTTTTTCAAAGTTAGTTCCTATTCTATAAAGATGATGTGTATCAGTTAAACCATCTATTCCAAAAACAACTTTATGTTTTTTTGGTAAAGCTTTTGCTAATTCTGCCCAATAACTTGTTGAACGTATGCTACCATTTGTATGAATATTAATATGTTGATTTGTAATCAATTTTACCATAGATAAAAGATCATTATTCATTAATGGATCACCCAAACTTCCACAAAAAGTTATAGTTTTTATTTGATTCAGTACATCATTGTTAAAAATTTTATTAAAATCTTGTAAAGTCCAATCATTTAATTTAAGTTTGGGATTAGGCAAGTTACCCCTATAGTTTCTTGCACACATAGGGCAGCTTGCCTGACAATTACTTGTTATTTCAATTTGAATTGTGTTTAAGTCATTAAAATTAAACATATTGATATTTACATTATATTTTTTTTACAATAAATATGTTTGCGGAGATAAAACAGTTTTGGAAACCAATATTTTTCCTAATGTTAAAAATAAATTAAGACCATATCCTAAAAATGATCTAACCAAAAAGGTTGATGTAATTTTTAATTATGATGTGTTAGAATTAGGTTGGTTGATCAAAAAATGGTTCCGTTATGATCAAACTCTTTTAAAAGAATGGTATAATGATTTGTTGTTAAATTACGATGATTGGAAATGGAAATACGGTGAGCACAAATACATGTGGAAATATGATCCACTCAGTCAATTAGGTAATGATGCACATTTAGAAAATGATACCTCTTGGATAATGTTAACTTGGGGTGATAATAAAGTTGGACCGGTCCCTTGGTTACGAACTTTAGTAAAAGATGAATATAATGCTGCTATGCCAAGAAATACTAGTGAAAGTAAATTAGTAAAAGAACCAGAATCTTTAGGTGCAAGAGAATGTTTTTATGGGTATGCTAAACAAGTTATTGAAGAAATGTCATGCGGTCCACATGATATTCAAGTAGCTATACATACTCCTAATACCAAACTCCCACAACATCAAGATACTCCAGATAAATTAAGATTTCATATGCCAATTATAACAAATACTGATGCTAGATTTATTATAAATGGAAATGATATACATTTACCAGCAGACGGGTGGTGTTATTTGGTAAATACAAGTTACCTACATTCCACACATAATAAAGGAAATACTGATAGGGTTCATATTTATGGTGCTGTTTGGACACATAATATTTTAGACTGTGATTTAACACAATGCGAGACAGTACTATAATGGCACCTTATTATCATAAAGTTTATATACCATTTACTATAGAAGAATACATTAATCTTGAAGTTATAGAAACCTTAAATATAAATTTGTCTATTACTGAAGATAATTATGTACGTAAAGACGTATTATCAAAAGATATACTAAATTATGATTTTTGTGCCTATGTAGAAAATATTGCACAAATGAAAATAGGCAAAATATTATTATGGCATTGGCGAATAACTAATCCAAATGTTGCTCATGTAGACTGTGATGTTACGGGTGTAATATCGCCGCATGGAGCATTTAACTGGACTTATAGTACGGAATATAGTTCAGTCCAGTGGTATGACGTACCTTTTAAAGAACAATTATATATGGGTAATGAATTTGATAAAAAATATAATTTTAATACACCTACAAGTTATATACCAGTACCTAATATTGATATGACAACAAAGGATGATGAATGGGATGACCAAGGACCTGCTATAATTAATACCTCAATACCTCATATGATTTATGCTCCAAATACCAGAGTTTCTGTTAGTTTGCAATTTGCAGGACTTTATTCTTTTAACGATTTGTACGAAAGATTTAAAAATGTTTCTTGAACCATCAGAAAAACTAAATCATACTATTTTATTTCAACACTTTGATGATATTAAAAATGATTATTTTACTTTTAAACAAAATAATTTATTTCAAGATTACATAAGCATAGATGATTGCATTAATAATCCAAAAAATACAGGATATTATTGGCAAGTCTGTCCTATATTTTTTATGGGTAATATTTTTCCGAATAGTTCACAATTAATTCGTAAAAGTAAAATATTAGATTGTATAACACGATTTACTATTTTACCTACAATTGCAACATTTAGTATTTTAGCCCCCAATTCAAAAATTGATACACATAAGGATCATGATGACAATAGAGCTATAGATACAAAAAATATTTTGGCTGATTTAAGAACTACTTCAATGGTAAAATATCATTTGGCAATTGAAATACCAACCGATAATGTATCAACTATTACAGTATCCGAAGAAACACGTACTTTAAAAGTTAAAGATTTAAATATTTTTGATGAAACTTCTCCGCATGGTGTAAACAATTATAGTTTAACAATGCCACGTGGGGTATTAATTTGTAGTTGGTTGAGATCGGATTTATATGAATAATTTTGCAATTGACTTAAATTTAGAAATAGATTATATACTTAAAAATGAAAATTTTTTTAGTACATTAAACTTTACTAAAGTTAATAAACCAAATCATGTTCAGGTAAATGTAAACGAATGTAAAGATCAATTTTTAGATTGGGTAACCGATTTAGGATTGTTTATTAAACATTTAGAAATTTTTTACACTAATCCATATGGCAATATTTTTATACATGTAGATGACATTGATCCAATAGATAGTTGTAAAATTAATTATGTGTATGATTGTGGAAACACAACAATGAATTGGTATAGAATAAAAAACAATGCTAGTTTAAAAGTAAAAAACAATAATATAGGTAGTACCTATTTATCCTGTGATAATGAAACTGATTATATTTTAGCTTATAAACATGTAATTAAAAAAGGGACTCTAGTAAATGTTGCTATTCCACATGGCGTACAAAATAATAGTAAATACCCAAGATATTGTATAAGTGTAACTTTTCAATGTAAAAATAATCCTAAAAGAATTGGTTTTAATGAAATGTTACAATTAGTTAACCCATGGATAATTCCCAACGAGGGTAATTTTTTAAGTCATTTGTAAAAGCTTCACGATCAAACATCCATATTGTTTGTAAGCTGCCTCTATACAACATGTCTTTTTCGTATTTAAGTATACCTTTTTTTTCCATTAATGGTGCGAATAATGTGTGAACTGACTTTTGTTTTGCTGTGTTATCGTTGTTAGTAGTTATATATAGTTTACTACATAATGGGGTCCATTGTAAACAAGCAGGTATTAAAAATTGACTTGTCACATGTTGATGACTATTAAGACCATTTAATGTACCTAATGTTCTTTGGTTAGTATACCATTTTGGTGTAGGTGCAAGATTTGAAAAAACACAAGTTCTTGCTGCTATTCTGTAAGAATTTGATCCTAATTCAGGAAAACTATGTGCGCCTATGCTACCTATCGGGGTGTTGTTATAATATAAAATAAATATAACGTGTTCTTTTTCACTATAGATACTATCTATTAAACTTTTTTTACTATTATTATTTGTATAACCACGCTTAGATGATTCTTCATAAAAAAAACTTAAATCTAATGAATCGTTATATGGTACAATTTTATACAACTTTTTTCCCTATTAGCATGAACCTATTATACAATGGTAGTTCAAGCACATCTAAATTTATAATATTCAAATTGGATTGTTTTACAAATTCATCTAAGTTTTTAGCTATTCTTATATGTTCATCAATAATATAATTATTGCTTTGCAGAACGATTATACTATTTTTACTTATGTTGGATAACCATAATTCATAATCTTTTTGGTTAATATGTTCACAACTAGTGTTTATAACTATATCAGACAAATCTGTATAATCCACCATATTTTTAGTAACAGCATTAAATTTTCCCTGATTATACTCTTCTTGATTCATAATTTTTGCTATTGGTTCAACTAAAGGATCAATATCAACATTTATTATATGCTTAATATTTTTAAAACTTTCAAACATCATACTTGCTAATACCCCTACCCAGCCACCATATATTGTTATACAGCAATTATTAACTATATAAGGACTAATATTGTCTATTAACCATTCTTTACTACGAATTTGTCCTTGCCAAAATGCGTCTAATGTACGTTGTGGATCAGGACTTTTACGTATTGCTTGAAACCAATAGTGTAACCTGTCAGTAGAAATTTTCAATTATGTATGCCCTGTTAGTTGTAAAGTATATCTATCTAATTCTCCTAAGTTGGCAGCTAGATGTGGAGTATCTCCTGTCCACGATACAAAATCTCCTGCTTTCCAATTTGGTAAACTAAAATTTTTAAATTGAAAAATATGTCCTGGACTCCAATCTTCTAAAAAAATAATTACTCTAGTTATTTTACGAATATCATTTACATTATAATATAAAGAATATTTAGAATATAAGTCACTATGAAAGGGTAACACCAAGCCAGGTCTTATTTTATGAATAGCATATGACTTATCATGTAGCCATAAAAATTCTTGTTCTAAACTAAATGTTTTTTCTATAAAATTATCTTCGGCCCTAAAATATCCTATTTCTAATTTATATATGTTATAATCTTCGTTGTAGTTTAAATTTATTGATTTGTTTTGGTGATATGGGTAATTGTGAAAATTTAAATTTAAATAGTCTGATTTTTGCCAATTGCACTGTATTGATCCCTGCATTATCATTTTAGTTCCCCGCAATTTTTTACACAAATACTTGCTTTGTTAGGTTCTTCCCATTTTGTATTTAAGTCATTAAAAATTCCCATATATATTAACTTTAAAATATTTGAATTGTTAAGGTTATAAACATTATTAAAATGTTTTTTTGTATCGGCAACTAAGTTATTACGTAGTTTTTGTATAGTAAAAGTTTCTGTAATAGGTTCCTCTACAATGTCACTGCCTATCCAACAGCATGGAGTAACTATTCCTCTTGCATCAACGTAAATAGAACTTTCATTTACACATTTAGGATTTATATTAGAGTTTTTTACTATATTATGCCAAATTTCAATATTATTATTAATTTCATTTAGTTTAATAATGCTAATTTTTTTATATGGAGTTATATTTGCAGGTTCTAGGTAATATTCATGTTGTAAATTCTTATCTAAAACAGGAAATTTTTCCATATCATAAAATCTTTTAGTTGATTTAAAGTTTACTTTTTTAAAACCATAATCTAACATAGTTCTTTTAAATTCATCTAATTCATGTTGATTGTGTTTAAAGACTAAACAATCAATAGTGGCGATACCGCCTGCTGAAATAAAACTTATAGCATTTTGAATGATTTTGTACCAATTCGTTCCACGCCTATATAAATTATGACTCTCACTAAATCCATCTATACCAAATACAACCTCCTGATTGGCTCCTAATATATTAGCTAATTTTTGCCACCAATCGACTGATCTAGCACTGCCGTTGGTATGTATAGAAAGTTTTGTGGTTGGATTTACACTACGAACATATTCAAAAATTTCTAAACAATCCTTAGCTATAATTGGATCACCGTAATTACCACAGGCATAAAAATTATTTAAATTTTTTAACCAATCTATTGGAAACCAATTTATAAAATCATCCAAATATATTTCATGATTTCCGACAAAAGGTCTTGGCGGACCTCCCTGTATATTCCTAGCACACATTGGGCAACTTGCTTGGCATTTATCTGTTAATTCTATATGTAAGCTTGTTATATTTTTTGGGTACGCCATAATGTAATTGTCCTATCTATTCCTTCACTATAACTAATTTTTGGTGTCCAACCTGTCATTGTGGTAAGTTTATTATGATTACTATTTAACCAATATATTTCGCCTGGCCTAGGAGGTTTAGTATAGTATTTTACAGTACCACTAAAATTAAGTTTATTTGCAATTAAGTCTACACAGTCACTTATTTTTCTTGGATCATTTGGCCCAATTGTAAATATTTCATTATTAAATATAGCATATTTTTCAATTATGGTTAAGTATAAAGTAATTAAATCATCAATATAGATAAAATTTCTATAAGGTTCAGGATATCCTAGATTAACTATTTTTTTAGTAAGCATTTGCGTAATTATTTGTTCAGTGACAAAGTAATCGTTATCATTTCTACCGTAACTATTAGTTTGACGTAAAGCAACATAAGGCAAACCATATGACCGATTAGCATACTCTAAATATTTTTCACAACCATATTTGGCAACTGCATATGGTGCGTTTGGATTAGGAACTGTAGTTTCATCAAACGTAATAGGTACAAAATCTAAATTATTTTTTATTTGATCACTTATAGGTTGCCATCCATATACTTCCATTGTACTAGCAAACAAAAAAAAGGGTAACTTTTTACAAAGTCTACAGCTTTCAATTAAATTTACTGTTCCTACATAATTTATTTCACTAAAGGTAACTTGTTCTACAAAACTTTCTTGTACCTCTGTACGAGCAGCCAAATGTACTACAATGTCTGGTTGTAAAGATAAAACTTCTAATTTTACTTTTTCATAATCTCTAAGGTCATTTTTTAAACTTACAGTTTGTCCATATTTATTTAAATATGGAATAAGATTTTTACCTATAAAACCACTTGAGCCTGTAATTAATATTTTCATTATGCTGTTTTATTAAATAGTAGATGTTTGAATATATAACAAATTTTGAAAAAATTATTGCTGATTTTTATAATGCACCTTACGCAGTAGCCACAGATTGTTGTACTCACGCTATTGAATTATGTTTACGGTTGCAAAAAATAAAACAAACCTCTGTTCCTAAGCATACATATTTATCGATACCTATGACTTTAGATAAATTAAACATATATTATGAATGGAGAGATGATTATTGGCAAAATTTTTATTATTTTTCTAATACCAATATTATTGATGCAGCAGTATATTGGAAAAAAAATGGATATATTAAAGACACATTTATGTGCTTAAGTTTTCAACATAAGAAGCATTTAAGTTTGGGTCGAGGAGGTTGCATACTCTTAAGCAATGAACAAGATTATTTAGAATTAATTAAAATGTCATATGACGGAAGAAGTCGTGATAAGCCTTGGGCAGAACAAAATGTTACAACAATTGGATACCATTATTACATGACACCTGAAACAGCCTTACTTGGTATTGATAAATTTTACCAAATAACAGACATAGTACCAAAATTTTGGTCGTATAATGACTATCCTGATTTATCAAAATTAAAGGTATTTTCACATGTTAAGTAAAAATGAATGGGATCCACTTAAAAAGGTTATTGTTGGTATAGCAGACAATGCTCAAATACCTAAGGATGATATAAGTTTACGTCTAGTAAATTATGCTGATAAAGATGATAGCTATATTGTTAAAACAGGATATTATCCTCAACAAGTGATTGATGAAGCAAATGAAGATTTAGAAAAACTAGTGGACGCTCTTAAAAAAGAAAATGTTGAGGTGTGTAGACCTAATTCTACAGTTGCAAACAATTATTATAATTATTGTCCTAGAGATAGTGTATTAGTTTATGATGATTTAATACTTGCGACTCCACAGCCATTACGTGCTAGACAAAATGAGTATATATCAATGGATAGCATATTTACTAGTTATAACAATGTTCGTTATGTTAAAAAAAATGCAAAGAAGTTAGATAGTTTATATAATAAAAATTGTATCGGTAATAAAGACATACTCGCACTTAATGAAACCGAACCATGCTTTGATGCTGCAAATATAATTAGAGATAATGATAATTTATATTATTTAGTGAGCAACAGTGGGAATGAAGCAGGTGCTGATTACCTACAAGAGTTAGTAGGTAGTAACAAAAAGGTTTACAAGATAAAAGGAATATATGCATATATGCATATTGACAGTACCATTACATTATTACGTGAAGGGTTAATGTTATTAAATCCAAGTAGAGTAAAAAGTTTAGAACAATTACCTAAACCGTTACAATCATGGGATGTAATTTGGTGTCCTACCCCACAGTTTGAATATCATTATCCACAATACTGTCATGCTAGTGTATGGATAAATGTTAATTTATTAAGTATTAATCCCAATTTGGTTGTCATACATGAAAATGAAACAAATTTACGGAAAGAGTTAAATAAGCACAATATTGATTGTGTAATGTTACCAGGTAGGCATCAAAGAACTTTGGGTGGTGGATTTCATTGTGTTACATTAGATTTAGAGAGAAAACATTAATTAAATCACTGTAATTTTGTTTTTTAACAATCCTAGTCTTCTAAATCTGTAATAATTCCAAGTTAATGATTTTGTTTTATGTAACTCTCTTGGAGCTACTTTAATATCAATATTTTTATCATATACTTCTGTCAATGTGAAATCTGTATTAATAATTACAGGAAAGTCTAGTTTAGGATCATAAATGTAATATTTTTGCAATTCATATATATGGTCAGGGGTTTTAAAAAATTCATTAGCAACATCTTTAGCCAAATCAAATATTAATTCTTTATTATCATATAAAAATTCATATGTTGAAGTATGTAAGGCATGTCCTCCACCTTGTATCTGTTTTCCATCTTTTTTAATTATACTGCCTGAACTCAAATACAATGCAGTTGCTTCTTTGAGTAAGTTAAATTGGTCCTTTATAAAGCTATTTTCTAATTTTGTAAATAATTTGTCATAAAATTGTCTATACGATACGTTGTGTTTTTCTCTCATATAACGTGCAAATACCTGTGTATAACCTGTAATATGAAATTGTATTATCATCCATCCATACATGTATGCTTCAATAAAATCATCTGTTGTCATTGTACTAGTTTGATTTATCAAATTTATTTTTTCTTCTACCTCAGGATCCTCAGGACATTTATCTACATACATTGGCATATAATTTTTAAAATTTGTAGTAACACTTTTAATTCCATATTTAAGTTTTGAATTTAATGAATTTAACTCACTATTTTCTAGTAATTGTCCAAACCATTGTTCAATATTTTGGTGTTGACCCATTTCTAATATATCATTATATCCCTGTTTCCATGAATCCAGTGTTTCAAGTGGCATACCCAATATTAATTCAGTATAGGTTATAACATCATATTTTTCACTTAATTTCATTAAAGTTTTAATGTTATTAATTTCCATGTTGGTTCTTTTGATTGCTTCTAATGTAGATTCATTCATACTTTGCATACTAATAGTAAGTCCCCTACTATAGGGACCTATTATTTTTGCTATTTCAAAATTTAATTCAGTAGAATTTTTTGCTGACTGCAAGTTTATACTGTCAACTGTTTTGCTTCTATCCGCTACATCCCTTAAAATTAGTGCAATTTGCCTATCACGTTCTTTAAAAATTCCGAAATTTGCATCAGCACATATTATGTATCCAATTGGCTTATTTACAATCCATTCTAATTCATTTTTAATTTTTTCAATATCAAATTTTTTTACTTTACTATAAGTTACGCCTCCCCAATCACAAAACGTACAAGCATAAGGACATCCTCTATTAGTCTCAAATGTAAAGCTCCATAATGCTTTAGGATTTTCATCTATTATTTTGTCAAACACCCCTGTTGTATATGGACTGGGGATATCTAAATTATCTAATCTTTTCTTGTCATAAAATGTTTTTAATTTTTTATCTGATATGGTATCACGTAATATTTCTAAAAAGTTTTCTTCACCTTCTGCCATTACTATGCTGTCAATAAATTCATAGTTTAATAGTTTTCCACTAGCTTGCGGTCCACCAAAAATGATTCTACAATTAGGAAATTTTTCCTTAATCATTTTTGCCATTTTTAAATTATATCTTTCATTCCAAATATAAGTGCTAAAACCACAAAGTGTAGGATTTTCTACTTTATTTAAAACTTCTATTGGATTATCTCTTGCATAAAATAAGTCTTTTAGGATAAAATTATCTTTAATGTCATCAAACTGATTAGCGTAAGACCATATGCATCCAGAACTATATGGTAACCAATAAGTATCTTCATTGTCGATTGTTACATTATGTTGTGGCTGAAAAAGATATAAATTTTTCATAAAAGTTATTTATATTTGGGGATTTTACTATCCGCTGAACTAACGCATCTTTGAGTAATGCATTTTGTTGGGTGTTGAAATAAAATAAAATCTTTTAAAGTTCCCATTGGGATGTCCTTACAACTATAACTACGTCTTACCTCATTCAATCTTATTACCAAACTTTGATACCCACTATTACAATTCCAATCTTTAAATTGATTAAAATTAAATGCATTAAATCGTTCAGCCTGATCTATATAATAAACGTTATGTTGTTCATCATATAATTTTACTTGTAAAAGTTCTTTATCATTAATTTTTTGAGGTAAGCCTGATTTCATAATATTTATCATATCCTCTGTATACTCTGTAATTACATTACTAGCTGTTAAATCACTCTGTGGCTTAAGAGTAACGTTTATTCCTTGTTCACTAAATCTTAAACATCTTTCATAAAGTTCATAAAACAATTTTGGTACCATTACCTGATTTACAGTAACAAATACATTATTATTCATTAACCATAATATTTTTTCTATAAATTCTGACTCAATTGCAAATTCATGATGAAAGCTTGCTGTCAAACTACGTCTAATAGAATTTTTAGTTAATTCAACATATTTGTTCCAATACTGTAATCCTGGACTTAAGTTTGTTGTCATATGTATACTATCTCCATCTATTTCTTTTAACAAATAAAACAAATGTTTATAGGCTGTAGGTTCACCACCGCTGAATGACCAATGGAATTTTGTAAATTTATTTTCTTTTGCCAAATGTTTAATTTTAGCTATAGTGTTTATGTATAAGTCTAATTCTTGATAATCGGGAATATCGGCATGTGCATATGGCCAACAGTAGGAACAATTATAATTACAAAATCGTCCTAATATCCAACTTATTGTAAATAAATCTGTATCAAGTAAAGTTTCTTGCCCAAATTTTATAATTTTATTAAATGGGATTTTCGTAAAATCTGTCATATTGTTCTTTTAACCAATCATAGTCATTAATTAACATCAATTTTTCTTTATTATTTTTATTGGCTAAACCGTAAGACCTACCGTATAAAGCACCATCAATACAATATTTGCCAAATGGTTTATCAAGTCCTTTTGTACACCAAACGTGTAAACGTTCTGCTGTGTCTAAGGTATTTTGGTTATTTATTTGCTCACTTGCCAATTTACTACATTCTCTAAAAGCACTTCTCCATGTATTAAAGGAATTAGTATTAAATTTAGTTATATTACTTAATTCATTTACTCGCTCATAAATTATTCCTAAACTTGTGGACATGTCAGGATCAGTTTTTTTTAACCTTGCTGTAATAGTCCTAGGTAAAAGTTTAACTGCACCATATCCATATTCTAGATCATTAATGCAATTTTTAGCTCTCCACACTCTTATTTTAGGTTGGTCATAAAACGGCACTTTATAATCAAAATTAAATGAATCTAGTATTTCTGCATCTCCATCCACTACATAAAAATAATCTGTTTTACATAACATAGCAGCTTTTATATGAGCATTGTGTATGCCTTTTACTTTTTGAATACGCAGTGCTCTAGGAAATCTTTTTGTAAGATGTTTATAATTTTCATCAGCAAAGGTTTCATCGTAGTCTATGAAAACAATGTCGTAAGGTATGTCATCAGGACAACGTAATATAGGTTTTACTTGGTGTTTATAATTAAAACTTTCATTTACAGAATAAACATCATCTACTATATCTTTATCCAATAGTATGTTTATTTTATTACCTAATTCATTACATAATTCTAATAGATTAGTAGAATAATTTTTCATGTGAAATAATGAATTTAAATAATCAAAATCGTGTAAATTTTTTAAATCAAAATTTATTAGGCTTTTATAAACTCCCAATCGAGCTCCATAAATTGCAAATAATCCATTTTCTACATCCGCTCCAATATGCATCCAGTTATATAATCTATCAAAATTTCTCCAGTCTAGGCTATTCAGGTCTGAAATAAGTTTTCCATTCTCAAGCAACAACTTGACTCCCTCACGAAAACCTGCACGCCATGCTTGTAAAGGACTTGAATTAATAATAATATCACTGGCAATATGGTTTAACTGTATATAATTACTTAAATCAAAATCTACTAATGTACTTAAATCATTACTATTTTCATGTGTTTTCATCGTCCTAATAATTTTAAGAGGCCAACATTTTATACCACCGTTACCATACTGTTGTCCATTAATGATATTGTGTGCAGTAAAACTTACAACTTTATCATTATAATTGTTTACAAGATATTTTTGTTTATAAAAATCATCTCTAACAAAATTATCTCCATCTACTATAATGACGTGGCTATCGCTAGGAAATAAGGCAGCAACTTTTTTATGTGCGGCGTCACTGCCTTTTATACCATGTACTCTTTTGGCCTTTGGACATACTAATAATAAATTTTCAAAGTTTTTTTCACAGTTAGGTTCATCATAACTTAAAAATACAGTCTGATAATTATTGGGATCTAAAAACATTTATTATTTATATTCATATTTTGGGAAAAAATAAACTTGTTTTTTATTTAAAAATACTATATTATTATGAATAGGAATAAATAAAATACTATGATGAATACCTACTTGAAAATAAATTTATGTCATTGGTTTAATGCCAATGAATCCTTTGCGCCAGTAAACTCATCAAGTATCCAGCGCACACAGTTAAATAGAGGATACCTGGGGATTAGGTAAAACTAGAAAAGTTAAATCTAAACCCTGGGAAACTTAAAAACCCAGGGTTTTTTGTTTTATAATAGGAGAAATATGAAGGTTGACAGTAATTATGAAATTGATGTAGAGTACGGTTTCTTTGATGAATTTGATTTTACAGAGCCATTAACAGAGGAACAGTACAGTATGCTTATTGAACGAAAGTTGAATATAGCGAAATTCTATCATACATTGGATCAGAATAGATTTAAAATATTATGATAGTAGTGTATAAGGTAACGAGGGCCAAGAAACAGCACTATAAAATTGTTTCAAACGGGCGGACAGTATACATGAAATTTGCGGAGGTAACGCACAAAGTAAGACTGCTGATTGGGGCATGACCCCAATATGCCGTGTTTAAACACGGCATTCTAAAATGTATCAAGATATATTTTGGAATGCCTGTTTATCTAGTAAATATAATCAGTTGGAGGTTCGCCAAGTGGTAAGGCCCCGGATTTTGATTCCGGTATGCATAGGTTCGAATCCTATACCTCCTGCCAAATGCTGATGTAGATCAGTGGTAGATCGCTTTCTTGGTAAGAAAGAAGTCGTGAGTTCAAATCTCGCCATCAGCACCAAACAAATTAACCATGTATAATAGATTTGACATTATAGACTTTCAAGTGATTTATGATAAATGGATGGCTAATACCAACCCATTTAATGTTTACATACACAGCCCCTTTTGTCAGTCAATTTGTAAGTTTTGTATCTATAAAGGGTTGAAGTACAACAATACTTTATTTGAACAATACTACGATCATTACCTACCTAAGGTAGTTGATATGTACAGTAACATTTTAGATACTAAAACTAATTTAATTACTAGTTGGTTTTTTGGTGGTGGTACACCGTCATTAATGACAGCTAGTATGGCAGATATGTTATTTGATTCTTTACCAAACTTTGCTAATCATCCTAGTGAAAAGGTTTTTGAAATACACCCTGGTGCATACACTGTTGAACTTTTAGATGTGCTTAAAAAATACAATTTTACAACTGTAATCATTTGCCAACAAACATTTGATATAGGCACATTAAAACGTCAAAATAGAACTGTATCAGGTATTGATACATGTAAAAAGTTGTTTAAGGAGTGCAGAAAACGTGGATTTAAAATAGGATTAGACTTAATAGCTTTTTTAAATCAGCAACCGACTGACATACAAATCCTACAAAATGATTTAGATATTGTCAGTCAACTTAAACCTGATGAAATTAGTGTACAAACTTTGTATCAGCGTAAAGATTTGACAAGAATGGTTTTGGATTCTATCTTTAATCATAAACTCATCAAACACTATACTCCTGAATGGGCTGATAAATTGTCAAAAGATGATTTACTTGTTATCAATCAACAATTAAAATGTTTTAGGTTATTTAATAATAAGACACCTAAAAACAATGAATTTTATAGTTTTACTGGTAATATGGATCCGAATTGGCAAATTTTAAACAATCAATTACAAACACTAGCTATTGGTTCTTATAAGAACCAATTGACACAAACACATTCAAACATTAGTGGTTTTAATTACTTTGAGACAAATATTAATAATATTGATCCAGTATTTAAGTTTGTCACAAATGACCTAGAGCAAGAAAAGTTATATGTACAAAATGTTCTTAAAGAAGCAAACATTGTTAAATCTGTAGACGATATTGTTTATAGTCATAGTTTTATCTATGCAAGAGAGATACCTATTATGTTAGATTTTAGTGTACGTAATCTAAATGAACAAGAAGTAGATAATATTATAAAAAAGATACATAATAAAAAAAGAATGATGTTAAAAAAATTTAAGGAGAATTAAATGTACAAATATAAATTATGGGTAAAAATAAATGATTTTCAAACTGCCGAAACGATTGTTTATGCAAATAATGACTTTGAAGCAAAAATGTTAGGTGAAGCACAATATGGTCAAGGTAATGTATTAAATTACACAAGACTATCAGATTAAAATACAACTCCAGATTAGCTCAGTGGTAGAGCACTGTTTTGATAAAGCAGGGGTCGGTGGATCATTCCCACCATCTGGAACCAATATGCCTCTTAAGCTAATCTAGTGAAAGCGCTGGTCTGAAGAACCAGATAGTCAGGAGCGTAACCTGGAGGAGGCCCCATTTAATTTTCATCTTTGACTTTACCCCAACCTGATTTGGCACGTATAGCAAATGCAAGTTCACGCATACGACCGTATTCAGGACTACCTTTTTTATGAGGGCCACTTGATTTTAGTTGGTTATAGCTTTTTAGTAATTCTTGTTTAGATTTACCCTTGTACTTACCTTTTTCTTCAGGACTTACTACAGTAGGCTTGCCCCATTTCTCATTGATTTGTGTAACAGCTTCATTTATTATGTTTAAATATCTACGTAGTAGATCTGGGTTATGCATAATTACTCCTTTGTAAATATGTATATGTATTTAATAATAAAAAGGTGTACTTAAGTATGAAACTTGACAAAACATTGCTGAAAAATGTTTGTGTTATCGCTAATTTTGATAAACCAAAAAAGAATTTACAATTGGTACAAGAATTGTTTAGGTTGATGAATAAAGAACAAGGTATAGGATTAGCAGCGAACCAAGCAGGAGTTAATTTGCGTGTTTTTGTTATGTTAGTAGATGATAAACCTTACCATTGTTTTAATCCTGAAATAATTGAGTATAGTAACGAAAAAGTATCATTCAATGAAGGATGTTTAAGTTTCCCAAACGAACGTTGTGAAATTATTAGACCAGATATAATACAAGTTAAATATCATAGTGCATATGGTGTTGAAACTATTGAGTGGTTAGATGGGCTAGCCAGTCGTTGTTTTCAGCATGAGTTGGACCATTTAAATGGATTAACGATGCATGACAGAATTACGCCCCGGTGACGGAATTGGCATACGTGCATGACTTAGGATCATGATTTTAGGAGTTCGACTCTCCTCTGGGGCACCAAATAACAGGATTTTGAATGGCAAATGGAATTTATAAAATAACTGAAGAATTTGAGAAAGCTATTTCAGATTATACTGGTGCACCTTATGCTATTACAGTTGATAATCAAAGTAACGCATTATTTTTGGCATTAATGTACATTGGTGTAAAAGATCAAACAATTACTATTCCAAGCAGAACTTATCCTAGTGTTCCTTGCGAAATCATTCATGCAGGGGCTAAAGTAAAATTTAGTCCTGTAGAAGGAAAAACTATTAAAGGTGCATATCGTTTAGAACCTACACCAGTTTGGGACAGTGCTTTACGCTTTACTTGTGACATGTATATACCTAAACAGTATATGTGTTTAAGTTTTACTGGCCCATACAAACACTTTAAGTTAAGTAAAGGTGGTTGTATACTAACTGATAATTATGAGGCAATGTTATGGTTTAAACGTGCTAGATTTAGTGGTCGTCGTGAGTGTAGTTATCATGAGGATCATTTTGACATGTTAGGTTGGAATTTTTACATGATGCCTGAATTAGCAGCACGTGGGTTATTATTGATGAATCAGTTTTATAATTCTAGTGATGGCAGCAAAAAACATAATGAAGATATAGAACATGCTTATCCTGATTTAAGCAAGTTTGAGGTTTACAAAAAATGAAGTATATTGTTTTTGGTTCGGGTGGATTTGCAAAAGAGGTTATAGGTTACATAGAAAGTGATAATCATGAAATCGTTGCAGTTGTGAGTACACAGCCTTTTAATTGTGAAAGTTATAACAAATATAAAGTTTATGAAAAATTAGACAAAGGTATGTTTCCTGATGCAAAATTTATAATGGCTGTAGGTGATATTAATATTAAAAAAATATTTGTAGAACAAAATGAAAACCGTTGGGGAAATTTTATTCATAGTTCATGTCATGTTTCTAATCATGCGAAATTAGGTAACGGAATCGTAATGTGTCCTTTTAGTTCTATATTAGGAGATGCCATAGTAGGAGATTTTGTAACATTTAATGTATATTCATGCGTTGCACACGATAATAAAATAGGTGATTACGTTACTTTTAGTCCACATTGTGGTACAATGGGTAATTGTGAAATAGGCAATGAATGTTTTTTTGGTACTGCTGCCTATTGCATACCAAAAGTAAAATTAGCAGATAAAATTAAAGTTAGTGCTGGATCAATGGTAAGACATTCATATTCAAGCGAATGTACACTTTTAGGTAATCCCGCTAAACCTCGTACTTAATATGATTATTCCTAGTTTAGAATCACTTAATATTGTTGAAAATATTGCTATTACGATGAAAGAAAAAACTTTTCATCATCATTATCATTTACTATTGGATATAGCAAATACTTATCCAAAAGATTATAGACTTACTTATTTAGAAATAGGAGCATATGCGGGAGGATCTGCTTGTTTAATGATGCATAGACCACATACTGATGTTATTAGTATAGATTTAGGTTGGCCTATAGATCCTGAAATTGTATTAAAAAATGTTTGGCAATTTAATAAACATCAAAATTCCTATAGCTATATAAAAGGTGACTCAAAATCTGATGATGTAAAAAATAGAGTTAAAAATGTAAAGGCAGATATTTTGTTTATTGACGGTGATCATAGTTATATGGGTGTTTGGAACGATTTTTTAAATTACAGGCATCTTGTTAATAATGGTGGCTATATAGTTTTTGATGATTACAATGATCATATGCATAGTCCAATGGTAAAATCAGCAGTTGATCATATTTGTAACTTAATTACAGATGATTTTGAAATCATTGGAACATTTAGTAATATATTTAATGCAAAAGGCGACACAAATGAAGCTAAAGACGGTAATTGTTTTGTAATAAGAAAAAAAGATAAATTACCTGGATTTGATATTCCTATTGCAATCTGTATAGCAACTTATTATAAAGAAGATGGATCAACAATAAAATTATTAGAAAAAACGTTAGATAGTGTTTTTAATCAAACTTATAAAAATTTTAAAGTATTTTTGTATGGAGATCATTATACTAACGAAGACCAAGTGGTAGAACTTATTAAAAAATATCCTAGTGATAAAATAATTTTTAAGAATATACCTTATGCTAGAGAACGTCAGCTTCATAAAGATAAAAAAACTCTTTGGAAGTATGGTGGAGTTAATACGGTTAATAAAGCTATAGATTATGCTATAGACTGTGGGTATTCATATGTTGCACGTTTAGATCATGACGATTTATGGGAGAACAATCATTTACAAGAAATCGTTAATTGTGTTGAAATTACCGGAGCAGATTTTATTTGTACAAGGGCAAAGCATGTAACAGGATTTACATTGCCTATTATTTTTGAAACTCTAGAAAAATATGTTAAATTTTATCCAATTTATAACCAAATCGTTCATTCTAGTGTATGTATGAATTTTGCAAAGATCCCGTTACGTTATAGAGATTTGTGGCTTGATAATGGTTCCATAGATAGCAAAACATTGCCTGGTGATGGTGATATGTGGGAACGTTGTCGCAAATACATGATAAGTAATAGTTTACGCAGTGTATGTATTAATAAAGTTACATGCATTCATGACACGGAGACAACTTGAATAAAATACCTGTGATCGGTACAGCTATTGTTAATACTGTAAGTTGGTTAGAAAAACTTATTGCCAGTGTAAATTATCCAACTGAAAATTTTGTTATTATTAATAATAATGGGCGTGGACAATTAACCGATGATATTAATTCATTGTGTAATAAACCACATCCTTATATACAAAACTTTCATCCTGTACATTTGCCACGTAATATTGGATGTTCTGGAGCTTGGAATTTAATTATTAAGTTGTTTATGAATAGTCCATATTGGATTATAACAAATCACGATGTTGAATTTACTGAAGGTTTTTTAGATAAAATGGTAAGTTTAGCGAGTGACCCAATCTATGGTATGGTGCATGGACATGGTGGGCCTACAAGTTTTATGGGTGGCTATAGTTTATTTTTAATACGTGATTGGGTTGTGCGAGATTTTGGTTTATTTGATGAGAACTTTTATCCTGGTTATGCAGAAGATACTGATTATGAAATGCGTTTTTTGATAAAGCCTATTAAACGTCATTTATCAGTAGGAATACCATATAAGCATGGTGGCACTTTTGAGTATGGGATAAGCGGGTCACAAACATGGCGCCAAGATATGACATTAAAAGACAAAATTGATCATGGTCGTTATATAAATGAGTTAGAGTATATGACTAAAAAATGGGGACCAAATTGGAGAAATTGTCAACCATGGGAGTTCCCATTTAATATACAAGGCAATCCTATTAGTGCTACCAGTTATGATTTAAGTTTTGTTCGACGAAAAAATTTAGGATTCTAAATACAAAGGTTAGTTTACTAACCTTTTTTTATTGCTGGAAAATCAAAAAGGAGATATTATGAAGCAATTAGTATTTGAAAACATTATTAATGGTGAAAAGTATGTATGTCCAGCAAAATCTGAGACAAGAACCATTGATGGGATAGATTACATTAGAGTTTTTAAAATGGGCACTAATCGAGAAGTCCTTATAAGAAAGGACACATTACGTAAGGTAAAACAATAGGAGGTTAAAATGTCAGTACTAGCCCTTGACGTTACAGGAATTCCAAGACAGTGGATCAGCTATGATAATGCTATAACATATCATGCTAAAAAAGCAGTTTCTTGGACAATGGGTGACATTGTGGCTAGATACCGCGGTGGTCATCAGAAAACTGGTGAACTTAGTTACATTGAAACTACTAGCATTATAGCTATAAAAGGCCATGGATTCGATCCATATAAACATGGTAGAGTATCATTAAGCAATCGTACCTTGTTTGGACGAGATCGAAACACTTGTGCTTATTGTGGAAAGCATTTCGCTAATCATAATCAATTAAGCCGTGATCACATTGTCCCAAAAAGTAAAGGTGGCAAAAACGAATGGATGAATGTAGTTACTGCATGTAAAAAATGTAATAGCGAAAAAGGTAATCATACTTTGAAAGAAGCTAGAATGGAAATATTGTATGTGCCATATGTTCCAAATCATTTTGAAAACATGATATTGCAAAATCGCAATATCCTAACAGACCAAATGAATTATTTATTAGCTGGAATACCTAAACATAGTAGGTTAATTTTGTCTTAAAAATATATACAAACTTCTGACAAAAAACTTGACAAAAAACCTGTCTTAGTGTATTATCTGTAAATAGATTAACGCTGCATTAGCTCATTCGGTAGAGCAACTGCCTTGTAAGCAGTAGGTGCCCAGTTCGAATCCGGGATGCAGCACCAAGCTATTCACCGATAGCTCAGTTGGTAGAGCGCCGGACTGTTAATCCGTCGGTCCCTGGTTCGAGCCCAGGTCGGTGAGCCAAGGTTCGTATTCTGACCGTAGCTCAGTAGGATAGAGCAATGGATTTCTAATCCATTGGTCGGGGGTTCGAATCCCTCCGGTCAGGCCATTATTATATACTATATGTTTACAATTTACAATTTATTTTATACCCCAGTCATAAAAGTTAAAGTTAATCCAACTTCTTTTGATAAAAAGACTATTCTTAATACAGTAATTAAAAATTACAGGAAACAACCATTTCGTAATAAGCATGATACTCAAAGTAAATTACACCATTATTATAATGATTGGGATAATGAAAAATTTGATAAGGTAGATTTAAGTAGTTTGGTTAATGTTTATGATGAGATTTTTAAAAATTTAGTTTCAAACATTCCTAACAAAGCACCTATCTCTTATCAATTTGAAATTGAAAACATTACAGTTATGAAGAATAAGAGCAATGATTTTAAAAAACATAATCATTTAAATGGAAATATATATTTTGCTTGTGTACACTATATTAGTGTTGGAAAAAATAGTGCGCCATTAAGACTCCATAATCCTTTACCTTTATATGATTATCTTCCTAAGGAGTTAAATACATTAAGGGATAGCAAATTCGATATTAAAAACCCATTTCATAGCTTAGTTTGTAGTCATTATGATATAATTGTAGAAGAAGATGATATGATAATTATACCTAGTTTTCTTTTACATAGTGTTTCACAAGAAGAAAACGATACCAAACATAGAGTTGCTATTGCTACAAATTTAAGTTTAATGTAATTAATATTTCTCGGATTAGTTCAGTTTGGTTAGAATGCCTGCTTTGGGAGCAGGAGGTCGTGAGTTCGAATCCCACATCCGAGACCAAATATTTGGACGTTTAGCTCAGTTGGTAGAGCGGTGCCCTTACAAGGCATAGGTCGGCAGTTCGAACCTGTCATCGTCCACCAAATTTATGCAGAAAATATCAGACCTTATAACAGTTGTTGACAATTTTGTAGACAAGAGTTTTTGTAAAAAAACCTACAATTTTTTATTAGGTAAGACAAATTGTCCTTATTATAATGATAACAATATGCCATGGTTCATTGGAAACAATGTTTTTTATTATAATATTGATAACAAAGCTCTTAATAAAAAAGTAATTGAAATAAACTACAGTGTAGCAGAGTTGTTAACAACTATCCACAAGGTACAAGTTTATCCACATTTTTGTGATTTAGTACTATGGCGTGAAGGGCAAAGCATGGAGAGACATGTAGATGATGGCTCCAACTCTAATAATAGAGAAGATTTAAATATGCGTAAATATTCTGCAATTTTATATCTTAATGATGATTATATTGGGGGTAAAACTTTTATCAAAGTTACAAATGAAACTGATTACTTTTCTGTTCCAAAGACAGGAACATTGGTTATGTTTACAGGAGACTCTAGGTCTGCTCATGGAGTAACTAAAATAGAAAAGGGTAACAGGGGAACTATTGCAATGTGGTTTTGCACTGATAAGCAGTTTTGCCAAATGTAGCAATTAAAATTTGACAATAAATTGTAGTTCGTATATAATGCTTGTATTCTGTAGTAAACGATCTTTAAAAGTTGAAGTACAAAGTTTTGCCCGTATGGTGAAATCGGTAGACACAAGGGACTTAAAATCCCTCGCTTAACAGGCGTGCTGGTTCGAGTCCGGCTACGGGCACCATTTTTGAAGTATCCCCGGCCCTACGCCGGTCAGTAAGTAGGCGGTTGGACTTACGTTAGTAGTCTAGGTTAGCTCAACGACCTCCCTTCGGGCCTTTCATCCGGTGTGGTAAATGTTGAGATGTGATTGGCCTTCAGACGAACAGGCACGGACAGGGTAACAACTCAAGTTGGGGCTTGTGGGAACAAGTAGCCGACACTATATTCAAGCACATTAAGCAGATGTAAGTCGTCCGTTTAGGCGCAGTTGTAAGTCTTAGTGTGTTTCAATATGATGAAAGTATAAGTTAAATATTATGAAAAAATTGAATATTCCTGTAACAATGTTAGGTCCTGCGAGGCAGTGTGGTACTTGTACTGCATGTTGTGAAGGTTGGTTAGAAGGTGAAGCATACGGGTATAACTTTTTTTCAGGAAAAATGTGTCACTATAAAGGCGAAAACAATTGTACTATTTATAAAAATCGCCCTGAAGAACCTTGTAAAACTTATAAGTGCGAATGGTTAGTAAACCATAGTATACCAGAATGGATGAAGCCTAGCTTATCAAAGGTTATCATAACTAAACGTCTAAAAAAAGGTATAACTTATCTTGAAGTTATAGAAGCAGGGCAAAAAATAGATAGCACTGTATTAAATTGGCTTTTCGTAGAGCATTTAAAGGGTACTATTCCTAATCTTGCATACAAAGTAAACAATGGTCAAAATTATTTAGGAAGTCAAGATTTCATAGAGATGGTACAGCAGGTTGACAATTAATCAGTCATCACATATAATGCTTGTATTGAATGACTTGTACGCAAGTTAACACTTAAATGTTCATTAACAATTGATGTACACATTTTGCACCGTTCGACTATCGGTTAGGTCGTTACCCTTTCAAGGTAAAAAGATGGGTTCGACTCCCATACGGTGTACCATTTTTATTTATTTTAATGAGTAAAGTTGCCAGTAAAACATATAAAATAATTATAAATGCGGGTATAGCTCAGAGGAAGAGCAAATGGCTTTTAACCATTAGGTCGTAGGTTCGATCCCTGCTACCCGTACCAAACAAAGGGTGTTGCCCCCGTCGGCGGACTGTAAATCCGTTACTCTAAGAGATGGGAAGTTGAGTTCGTGGAGCGTTACCATCAACACCCACCAAACAATCGCGGGTTGTAGAAATGGCATCTAACCAGTCTCATAAGCTGGAGTTGGGGGTTCGACTCCCTCACCCGCAACCAAGATGCACAGTCTCGCTTTACGCTGTGGCAGGATGGCCTCTCAGACTGCGACTAGAGTCCTACTTGCAAGGTTGGACATAGCACAAATTTGGTTCCATAGTATAGTGGTAAGTATAGGGCACTGTCACTGCCCAGGCAGGAGTTCAATTCTCCTTGGGACCGCCAAACACAGTCGCCAGGATAGGGCGACAACATAGGGAGGGCAGCGGAGTACGCTAGGCTCTTAAACGACAGCAACTATGCGTCCCGTAGCATTTGGAGAGTTGCCCGAGAGGCCGAAGGGAGCGGTTTGCTAAACCGTCGAACGTAGAAATATGTTCCGTGGGTTCGAATCCCACACTCTCTACCAGTAATGTCTCAGTGGTGTAATGGTAGCATGACAGTCTCCAAAACTGTTCGTGGGGGTTCGAATCCCTCCTGAGACGCCACTTTTAGGTAATATAACTGGAAGCGCAAACCGACTGGCGACGGTACCTGTCTTGAAAACAGTTGAGCGTTAATAACGCCTTGGGGGTTCAACTCCGCCCGCTTCCGCCAATCAATGGTGATCTTAGTGTAGTGGTCTGCACATTTCGTTGTGACCGAAAAA
>Ga0214917_10000317_pt1 | contig 62625 bp, 52 predicted proteins | sample LL_1208_BB_MetaG_FD_177983 | JGI IMG/M metagenome (GOLD analysis project Ga0214917, IMG submission 177983) | Freshwater microbial communities from Lake Lanier, Atlanta, Georgia, United States - LL_1208_BB | ecosystem: Environmental > Aquatic > Freshwater > Lake | place: USA: Georgia | collected... | reverse complement strand
CAGGTCAGATGCAATCCTGAGCGATCACCGGAAACAAAAACACCTGCACACCCCGCAGATCGCGAGGTGCACAGGTGTTCATATACCCCCACGGGGAGTCGAACCCCGGTTTTCGGACTGAGAACCCGACGTCCTGGGCCACTAGACGATGGGGGCGTCTGCCGACTTGGTTCTAGCAGTGTCGGTCGGAGTGTCAAGAAGTCTTGAACACGGCGCCCGGCGGGCCGTTTTGGCTGATTGTCCGGCCGCGGCAGCCGTTCGGGCCGCTCACCGGGGCGGCCGCACGAACTCCGGACGCCGCGGCAGTCGCCGGCCGACGGCAAGGCCCACACCGGCCGCGGCCAGGGCGGCCAGCGATGTGACCAGCAGTCGCCGCCGCATGTTTGCCCGGCTCGCCTGCCCCGCAGCGAGGGCCTCCTGAAGGTGTTGTGTCGCGGTTCGCAACGCCACCCCGTCGATGCCCGCCCCGGCAGGCGGCAGGAGGCCGTCGGCATCCGACCAGGCCAGCGGCGACGGGCCGTGCCGTGAGTGGCCCGCGACCGTCGACTCCGCAGCCTCGACCGCGCGGAGCAGATCAGCCGGCGTCGCGAACCGCTCCTCCGCCGACTTCGCCAACAGCCGCTCCACGATCGCCCGCACGGCCGCCGGCACGTCGGGCCGCAGCGGTTCGAGCGGCGGGAGCGGCACGCGAATGTGCGCGAGCACCACGCTCATCGCCGTGGGGCCTGCGTAGGGCGGCCGACCTGCCAGGAGGTGATACGCCGTCGCGCCGAGCGAGTAGAGATCGCTGCGGGTGTCGACGGCGTGGCCCTCGCCCTGCTCCGGGCTCATGTAGAGCGGCGTGCCGAGGGTCATGCCCGTCTGGGTCAGTTCGAGATTCTCCGAGGCGATCCGGGCCAGCCCGAAGTCGGCCACCTTCACCTCACCGGCCCGCGTCACGAGCAGGTTCTCCGGCTTGATGTCGCGATGCACCACGCCCCGATCCGCTGCCCGCGCGAGCGCCGAGCCAACGTGTGCGAGCATGGCGAGCGCCTGGGGGGCGTCGAGCGGGCCGCGAACCTGGAGCCATGCTTTGAGTGACGGGCCCGCCACATACTCCTCCACGAGCATGTGAATGCCGTCGATGCATGCGACTTCATGGATCTGCACGATGTTGCCGTGCACCAGCGCCGCCGCCGCCCGCGCCTCCTGCTCGAACCGCTGCACGGCCCCCGGATGCCGCAGCGTCTCCGGCCGCAGTACCTTGATCGCCACGTTCCGCCCCAGCGACACCTGCTCACCGAGGTAGACGTCGGCCATGCCGCCGCTTCCCAGCCGGCGCACGAGCCGGTATCCTCCGAGCGTCCGTCCGGAGAGATCGGCGGCCGCGAGCAACGCGGCGGGCTGATGCGGGCGGGAATCGGTGCTCATGTCGTCGGGCTCGGCGTCATGCTCATGCGATGCAGTATCGACCGCCGCTTCCCGGCGGGCAAACCCAGAGGATCATCCATGCCCAAGCCCAGTGCCGCAGAACTCCAGAAGGCCGCCAAGGATCTCGATCTCGCCACCACCGACTACGAGATCACGCTCGACACCACGCAGGGCCCGATCCGCCTCACGCTCGATTCGGCCGTCGCACCCGGGCACGTCCGCAACATGGTGGCCCTGGCCGAGAGCGGTTACTACGACGGCGTCACGTTTCACCGGATCATCAAGGGCTTCATGATCCAGGGGGGCTGCCCCGAGGGCACGGGCACCGGCGGCCCCGGCTACCGGATCCCCGCGGAGTTCAACAAGACGCCCCACGAGCCGGGCGTGCTCTCGATGGCCCGCACCAACGACCCGAATTCGGCGGGCAGCCAGTTCTTCATCTGTCTGGAGCGGGTGCCCCACCTCGACAACCAATACACCGCCTTCGGCCGCACGGCCGATCAGGCGAGCCTCGACGTCGTGAAGGCGATCGGCAACGTGCGCACCGGCGGCGGTGATCGCCCGGTCGAGCCCGTCGTCATCAAGAAGGCGACGGTCAAGCGGATCCCGAAGCAGTAGTCCGGCGCCAGCCGAACTGCCGAGCCGGCCGCGCCGGGTCACTCCCGGCGTCGGCCGCCGAACACCGTCTTGAGCCCGAGCACGACGAGCGCCAGCCCGCCGGCCGCCGAGAGCAGCGCCGGCCCGTTCGCGAGCGGGTTGAGCATCTGCATCAGCTCGGCCTTGGGATCGGAAGGTGGCGGCGGATGGGGCATCGGCGGCGGTGCGAGCTGAGCCACGAAGCCCGTCGGTGCCGACACGTGCATCAGCCGCTGCACGGCCGCATCGGTCGAGGCCGATGCAAGCCGTGTCGTCGGATCCGTCTCGCCAAGTCCGCGATCGACCGCACGGGCGTCGGAAAACTCCGCGATGGGCGTGGGCGTGAAGCCCTGCGACCCGGCCGCCGCGAGAAACGCCCGCACCCGCGTGGAGCAGCTGCCGATCGTGCGGCCGTCGTTTTGGCCGAAGAGCACGCCCGCAAGCTCGCGCCGCTCGTTGAAGATCGGCCCACCCGAGTCGCCCTGCCGGGCCTTGGCCACCAGTTCGACGAACTCCTTCGGATGGCCCGCGGCCGGCGAGAGATAGTCGCTGCATGCGCCCGTCTGCTCGCGGTAGGCGCCGCGGCCGTAGCCGGCGATCGTGAGCTGCTCGCCGATCGCCGGCGCCTCGGCGGCGATCGACACGGGAGTGGCCTCGGGCTTCCAGATTACGACGGCCGCGAGATCCCAGGCCTCGTCCCAGCGGATCACCGTGCCGGCCGACTGAAACCCGTCGGCGAACTGCACGAGCACGGCCGAACGGCTGTCGCGGACGACGTGCCAGTTGGTGAGCACGAGTCCCTGCGAGCGATTCACATCGACGAGCACGCCGGAGCCGAGCGACGTGCCGCCCTGCTCGGGGGCCACGATCCGCACCACCGCCGGATGCGGCGTGTGGCCGGTGAGCAGGTAGTCGGCCACCAGTTCGGGATCCCACGTGTTCGCGGGACTGCCCGCCTGGCCCCAGCCCCACCAGGGGACTTGGGCCAGGGCACAGCGTGGCACCGTCCCCAGGGCGACGACCACGCAGCCGATCGTGAACAGCTGGCGGACGGGTCGCATGGCGGTGGTTGCACTCGTGGGGTGTCAGGCGATCATCGCGGCACGCCTCGCACCGCCTGCCGCCGCATCTCGCGATCGAGGATGCGTTGGAGGAGTTCACGCCGCAGCTGCTCGCGTTCGCGGGCAGCTTCCGGCACCGAGGCGGTCGCGGTTTTCACCGGTGGCCCGAACAGGCCTTTTTGATGGGTGATCATGCCGACGCTCCTGTCGTCAGGGCGGCTGCCGGTCTCGGCCGCATCAGGGGAGAATCGGCGGCAGCCCACGGAAACTCGAGCCAGCGGCAGCCCGTCGGCGCAACCCGCACGACCGCTCCAGTTCCATCCCCTCGCTCGCGTTCAGGGCTTCTGTCGATGCATCGGGGATACCGTCATGGCGTCGGCGGCAGATGCACGCTCAAGCCTTCGGCGCGGAGCCGCTCGAAGAGCGATTCCGCATGACTGCGGTCGGCGGTCTCCACGGTCACCTGCACGGCCGTCGAAAACACGTCCGGACCGGAGAACGCCCGGTCGTGCACGATCTCGCGCACGCTGGCACCGGCCGCCGCGAGCGCCGCCGTGAGCCGGGCGATGCCACCCGGCCTGTCACTCACGTGCGTGACGAACCGCCAGCGGCGGCCGTCGGTGGCCAGGCCGTGGTCGATGAGCCGGTCGAGGATCGTCAGGTCGATGTTGCCGCCGCAGAGCAGGAGCACGACCCGCTTGCCGCGGAGGTCGCGGCAGCGCTCGTCGAGCAGCCCGGCCAGTGCCGCCGCTGCGGCCCCCTCCACGACCGTCTTCTCCAGTTCGAGCAGCCGCAGCACCGCGAGCGAAAGGGCATCTTCGTCGACGGTGATCACGCGATCGACCAGCGGCGCGGCCAGGGCGAACGACAGATCCCCCACCCGCCCCACGGCGAGGCCGTCGGCGAGCGTGGGTCGGATCGGCACCGGCACGGGCCGGCCCGCCGTGAGCGACGCGCCGAAGCTCGGCGCCGCCGTCGGCTCGACCGCGATGATCCGGATGTCAGGCCGCAGCGCCTTCGCGGCGATCCCCACGCCGGCCAACAGCCCCGCGCCGCCGGTGGGCACGACGATCGCATCGGCGTCGGGCACCTCCTCCAGGATCTCCAACGCCATCGTGCCCTGCCCCGCGATCACCCGCGGATCGTCGAAGCCGTGCACGCGGTTGAGCCCTTCGCTCTCGGCCAGTTCGATCGACAGCCGGCGGGCGTCGTCGAACGTCTCGCCTTCGAGGATCACGCGGGCTCCGAGCCGGCGGCAGGTGGCCACCTTCACGAGCGGCGCGAACCGCGGCATCACGACGGTCACGGGCACGCCGAGCAGCTTGCCATGGTAGGCCAGGCCGAGGGCATGATTGCCGGCCGATGCGGCGACGACACCCCGGGCCTTCTGGGCGTCGTCGAGCAGGAGCAGCGCGTTACGTGCGCCCCGCTCCTTGAAGCTGCCCGTCCGCTGCAGGAGGTCGAGCTTGCAGAAGACCTCGGCACCCGTGAGTTCGGAGAGCGGCACGCTCGGCGGACACGGCGAGCGGTACATGCCGGAGCGGATGCGATCGTGGGCCGCGCGGATGTCGGCGAGCGTGACGGCGGCGGTCATCGGCTCGTGATCCTCCGCGGGGCGTGCAACGGACGGACGTCGATCCACTCCATGCCGGCCCGGCGGGCGGCCTCGATGCCGAGGTCGCTGTCTTCCCACACGACGCACCGCTCGGGCCGGGCCCCCAGCCGTCGCGCCGCCTCCAGGAATGGATCGGGGTCGGGCTTGTGGCGGCAGGTGTCTTCACTGGCCACGATCGTGTCGAACGAGCCGGAGAGACCGATGTGGGCGAGGATCCTGCCCACCACGTCGTGATAGCCGCCGGTCACCACGGCCATCGGCACACGGCCCCGCGACCGCCGCACCACGTCCACGACCGGATCGATCGGCAGCACTTCCGCGAGCTGGTCGAGGAACGACCGCTCCTTCACCTCCGCCGCGTGCTCGACATCGATGGCCACGTTCGCCCGGGCGAAGAGCGTGGCCACGATGTCGCGGGTCGGCCGGCCGCCGAGCGAATAGAAGTGGTCTTCGTCGAACTCGATGCCATGCGGATTCGTGACCTGGAGCCAGGCCAGATAGTGGGCCGGCATCGTGTCGGCGAGCGTGCCGTCGCAGTCGAAGAGCAAGGCGTCGTGGTTCTGGAGTTGCCACATGGTGGGTGAGGCTCGGCGAGGGCGTGGGGCGGGCGGGGATGGGACGGGGCCGCGGGCGTCCGGTTATACGGCCTGGGACGGTTTTTCGCCGCAGCGATGGGGACCGCGCCGGGCGAGGGTAACCTATGGTTTCGATCATGAAAGTGCCGCCGCTCGGAATCCGTTCTCGCCTGTTGCTGCTGGGCATGCTCCCGGCGGCCGTAATCCTGGCCGCCGTGCTGGCGGCCAACTTCCTGCGGATGCGGAGCCTGTTGCTCTCGTTCGGCGAGGAGATCCTTCGCGACCGCGTGAAGGCGATCGCCGCAGGCATCGACCGCGACACCCGCGAGGCCGTGTCGGTGGCCCGCGGCCTGGCGATGGCCATGGAAAACGGCCTGCTCGGCCGCCGGGCCGACGCGATCCGACTCGGCCGCGACGTGCTCGAGTCGTATCCGCAGTTCACGGGCGTCTCGATCGGCCTCGAGCCGAATGCCGACGGCCTCGACGGCGAGGCGAGCCCCGACGTGCCGGCCGAGGCCCTCGGCGACGGCGGCCGGTTCATCCCCTACTGGAGCCGCGCTGCCGCGAATCCCGCGCTGCTGCGGCTCACGCGGCTCGTGATGCTCGACGGCCTCTATTACGTCGGCACGAAGGAGCGGTTCCTCGATCCGGGCCAGGCCGACAAGTCGCTCGTCACCGAGCCCTACGACTACGACGGCCGGCTGATGGTCGAGCAGATGGTGCCGATCGTGATCGACGGCCGGTTCGCGGGCGTGGCCGGCGTCGATCGGGCGCTCGACCAGGTGGCCCACGACCTCGCAGCGATCCAGCGGCAGCAGCGGGACGCGGGCTGGCACGTGGAGGTGTTCGTGATCAGCCGGATGGGCAAGGTGATCGCGAGCACGCTCACGCAAGAAGATCTCCGCACCAAGCCGGTCGCCGACACGCCCTACGCGGGGATCCTCCAGGACTTCCACGCCACGCCCGCGAGTGATCGCGTGACCGTGGCCGTCGATCCGCTGACGGGTGCCGAGAGTCTGTATGCCTCGGCCAAGGTGCCGAGCGGCCCGTGGACCGTCGTGATGCAGATGCGGCGGGCCGATCTCGTCGGCCGGATCCAGTGGCCTTTGCTGACATCGGCGGCGCTGGCGGCCACCGGCATGGCGGGCGTGCTCGGCCTGCTCCACTGGCTCACGGGCACTCTCACGCAGCGGATCGGCCGGGCCGTGGCCGCGTCGAGGCGCGTGTCCCAGGGCGATCTCACCGGCACGATCGACATTCGCGGTGGAGACGAAACCGGCCAGCTGTTGCGCGACGTGGGGGCGATGACGACCAGCCTCCGCGGAATCGTGTCGCAGGTGAAGCAGGCGAGCCTCGACCTGAATGCGACCGCCCGGCAGCTGGCCGCCGCCGGCAGCCAGCAGGAGTCGGCGATCGCGTCGCTCGGGGCGAGCACGAGCGAGGCCGCCGTGGCCAGCCGGCAGATCTCGGTGACCGGCCGCGAACTCCTGGCCACCATGCACGAGGTGGCGGGCGTGGCGGCCGAGACGGCCCAGGTGGCCGACGCGGGCCGGGAGAACCTGGCGGAAGTGGGGGAATCCATGACCCACCTGGAACGCTCGACCGCCGACTTCTCCGAGCGGCTCGCCGCCATCCGCCAACGGGCGGAAGACATCAACATGGTGATCACCACGATCACGAAGGTGGCCGACCAGACGAACCTGCTCTCGATCAACGCGGCGATCGAGGCGGAGAAGGCGGGCGAGTATGGCCAGGGCTTCATCGTGGTGGCCCGCGAGATCAGGCGGCTGGCCGATCAAACGGCGGTGGCCACGCTCGACATCGAGCGGCTCGTGGAGCAGATGCAGCAGGCGGTGAACGCGGGCGTCGACCAGATGGATCGGTTCGCCGCCGAGGTGAAGACGGGCGTGGAGCGGGTGGCCGGGATCAGCAGCCAGTTCGCCGAGGTGATCGACAAGGTGCACGGCCTCTCCGACCGGTTCGACCACGTGAAGGAGGGCATGCAGGCCCAGGCCGCCGGGGCCCAGCAGATCACCGAGGCCCTGGCCACGCTCACCGACGGCTCCCGGGCCGCCGCCGACGCCCTCCGAGAGTTCAAAGACGCTTCCCAGCACATGGTCTCGGCGGTGGACGGCCTCACCGCCACCGTCAGCCGCTTCCGCGTGGACGAGTGAATCCCGGCAATTCGCGCAAACCCCGCCGGTGCGGGGCAATCTGCCGAAAATGCTCATGGATGGGGTGGCGATGGGTCGATCACATCTGACGATCATGCCGGTTTTTCGGCGCGGGGACTGCCCTGCCCGGACCACCGGCCACCGTCAGGGACGCGACCAGGATGAGCAACGCCGCCGTCAATCGCCCCGGCAGACGCGGTGCATCTCGGCTCAAGGCCGTGCTGCGCCGCGCCGCGGACTGTCGCCGAAGAGCCCGCCGTGCCCTGACGCTCGCCCTGCTCACGGCGGGCACCGCAGCGGTGCCGTCGCTCGCCTCCGCCCAGATGGGGCAGACGGCCATGGCACCGTCGGGTGGCGTCGTGAACCGTGCCACCACGGCGTTTCAAAATCTCAACGCCACCGGTCCCGGCTGGCTGTATTACGGGATCAACGCGGCTGACCGCGGTCTCGGCTACCGCGGCAGCTACATGACGCTCGGCGGCTTCGTTCCGCTGGCCGAGGACGACCTGGGCGGCTTCTGGGCCGCCGATCTCCGCGGCCACCTGTCCGAATACGGCGGGTTCTTCTCCAACGTGGGGGCCGTTCGCAAGCAGTTCATCGGCGGCACGCTGCTCGGCGTGGGCGTCTACTGGGACTACGACGGCGACCAGAACCAATATTCCGACACCTTCATTCCCGTCGGTCTGGGCAACACCGCCACCTTCGCGGGCGGATATTCCTACAACCAGGTCGGCATCTCGGGCGAGTGGCTCACCGACTACGGCAACCTGCGGAGCAACGGCTACATCCCGCTGGGCACCACGGCCGAAACCGTCGGCCCGTTCCTCGGCAACTCGCTGCTCTGCGTGAACGGCGTCAACGCGGCCCTGGGCGGGGCCGATCTCGAGGTCGGTGCCTACATCCCCGGCCTCTCCGACTGGGCGGGCATGATCAGCGTGGGCGGCTACGCCCTCGGCAACACCCGCTACTCCTTCCCCGACGGCACGGCCGCCGTGCCCTGGTTCGGCGGCGTCTACACCCGCCTCGACATGACGTTCCTCAACAACTGGGACTTCTCCCTCCAGGCCAACAACGACAGCTACTTCGACTGGACCGGCTTCGCCCGGCTCACCTACCGCATGGGGGCGAGCCGGCGGCGGAACGTGCCCGACCAGATGGAGCAGCCGATGATGCGGAACGAGCACATCGTGCGGGCTCATCAGGTTCCCGAGGTTGCGATCAATCCCGCAACCGGGACGGCGTGGCAGGTCTTCCACGTCGACAACACCGCCGCCCCGGGAGGCACCGGGTCGGCGGAATCGCCGTTCAGCTCGCTGTCCGAGGCGGATGGCATGGCGACGAGCGAGTATGACATCGTCTACGTGCACAGGGGCACCAGCTCCGCGGCGACGCCGTACATCACCCCCGTGGGGGGATTCACGTTCGCCGCCACCAACCAGTACCTGATCGGCGAAGGGAGCACGCTCGTGATCCCGACCACGTCGTGCGGCGATCGGGCCTTCTTCGCCGGCTCGGGCTCCACCGCCTACCCGTTCATCTCGAATCCCGTCGGTGCGGCCATCGTCGTGGACCAGGCCGGCGCCGTCGTCAACCACGTCGCCATCGTGAATTCGCCGGTCGGCATTTCCGACGGCACCGGCATCGCGGCCCCCGGCACCGCGACCATCCAGGACGTGACGATCGAGGGCAGCGGAGCCGCCGGGCAGCGCGGCATCCTGATCGCGAATTCATCGGGGGCGTTCGCCTTCGAGAATGTCAGGCTCTCGAACCTCTCGAACGACGGCCTGGTGCTCTCGGCGGCCGACGGCCGGGTCACGCTGACGAATTCGACGTTCACCGGCATCACGGGCAGCGCGATCCGCGTCTCGGGGCCGTCCGCCCAGGCGGCCGTTTCGAACACGCGGATCGCCGGCACCACCGGCATCGCGGTGGCGGCGACGGGCGCCGGTTCCGCCATCGCCCTGACCAGCGGCACGATCGCCGACACGACTGGCAACGCGATCGTGGCCTCGGGCGCCGGCTCGCAGGTGCAGCTCGCATCCATGCGGATCGCCGACACGTCGGGCTCGGCCCTCTCGGCCTCGGGTGCCGGGGCCGTGATCTCCTCGACGGCGACCACGATTCTCCGGACCGGGAACCCCGCCATCGCCCTCGCCGGTGCCGGCGCCCAGGTGACCATCGACGCCACCCGCATCGCCGACATCGAGGGCGCCGGGGTGATCCTGTCGGGAGCCGGGTCCGTGTTTTCCATGCAGGGGCAGTCACGGATCACGAATGCCACGGGTGACGGCATCCTGATCACGTCGGCGGCCGGGGCCGCCTTCGCGTCGGTCACCGGCCAATCGGTCATCTCCAACGTCGGCGGCAACGGCATCCGCAGCGACGGCGGCAGCATCCGGTTCACCGACTCCTCGATCTCGAACGTCGGCGAAGCCGGCATTCTCGCCGACGGCGTGGGCGGAACCCGGGTGGTCTGGGTGCAGGGCGGGTCGATCACGACCGCCCAGGACGGCGGCATCATCGTGAACAACAGCAACCTCCGGGTCGAGCAGGCCGATCCCACGCTCCTTTCCAGCCAGGGCACCACGATTTCCAACGTCGGTTTGTATGGCATCGAGGTCACGGCGGACAGCACCGTCCCGATCGCGAGCTACCAGGTGCTCATTGACGACGCGACCATCTCCGGCGTCGCCACCGGCATCCTGGTCGCGGCGACCGGGGACGCGTTGAATCCGCCCCCGGGCCCCGTGCCCACGATCAACCTCACGGCGTCGCAAAACACGATCAGCACGACCGGTGGTCCGGGCATCAACGTGAGTGCCATCTTCGACGCCAGCGTCGGCTATCCGGGGCAGCCGCTCTCCCGGGTCAACGCCTCGATCACCGACAACCAGATCTCGTCCGGCGGCGACACCGACATTCTGCTGACGACGGCGGGCGACACGACGAATTGGCTCGCTCTTGCCGGCACTGTCGTCACGCCGGCGATTCAGCGGCCGGTCTCGATCGATGCCAGCAGCAGCATCGATCTCAGCAACATCAACAACAACGCCACCGTCGCCACGATCGTCGACAACGACAGCATCAACTTCAATCCGGCGCTCGTGCCTCCGCTTCCGCCGCCGCCACCGACACCTCCGTGATCCGTGCGTGCCCCCGGCCGCCTCGATACCCGTCATGAGACAACGGAACATGCGATCCTCGAACTCCCTGATAGCGATCCTGGTGGCGTCCGCGGCACTGCTGGTTTGCCCGCCACCGGCCCAGGCCCAGACGGGCCAGACGGCGATGGCCCCGTCCGGCGGCCTCGTCAACCAGGCCCTCGGCCGGATCGGCGTGCTCGACGGCAGCAATCCGGGCTGGCTCTACTACGGCATCAACGCCGCCGACCGCGGGCTCGGCTACAACGGCAGCTACATGACGCTCGGCGGGTTCATACCCATGGCCGAGGACGATCTCGGCGGCTTCTGGGCGGCCGACCTCCGCGGTCACCTGTCCGAGTTCGGCGGCTTCTTCTCCAACGTCGGGGCCGTCCGCAAGCAGTTCGTGGGGGGCACGCTCCTCGGCGTGGGCGTCTACTGGGACTACGACGGCGACCAGAATCAATACCCGACCGGCGGAGCCCCCGGCACCGAACGCTACGGCCAGTTCGGCCACGCCTACAACCAGGTGGGCGTGAGTGCGGAGTGGCTCACGAACTACGGCAACCTGCGATCCAACGGCTACATCCCCGTCGGCACCACTGCCTACTCCGTCGGCGCGCCGGGCTACGGCTTCGTCGGCAACAACCTGCTCTGCCAATACGGCCTCGACACGGCGCTGACGGGGGCCGACCTCGAGGTGGGTGCCTACATTCCCGGTCTCTCCGACTGGGCGGGCATGATCAGCGTGGGCGGCTACGCCCTCGGCAACGCCCGCTACGACTGGCTCGTGGGCTCGCAGACGGGCCGGGACGTGGTGCCCTGGTTCGGCGGCGTCTACACCCGCCTCGACATGACGTTCCTCAACAACTGGGACTTCTCCCTCCAGGCCAACAACGACAGCTACTTCGACTGGACCGGCTTCGCCCGGCTCACCTACCGCATGGGGGGCAGCCGGCGGCGGAACGTGCCCGATCAGATGGAGCAGCCGATGATGCGGAACGAGCACATCGTGCGGGCCCACCAGACGCCGATCGTGGCCGTCAACCCGGCGAACGGTACGGAGTGGAGCGTGATCCATGTCGATAGCGCGGCAGCCGCCAACGGCGACGGCTCGGTCACCGCCCCGGTCCGCACGCTCGCCGCCGCCCAGGCGCTCGCCACGGACCCCTACGACGTCGTCTTCGTCCACGCGGGCACCAGCGCGACCACGCCCTACGCGGCCGCCTGGCAGTTTCAGGCCGACGATCAGATCCTCGTAGGCGAAGGGTCGACGCTCGCGTTGAACACGGTGAGTTGCGGCTACACGCAGTTCTTCACGAGCGGCGCGGGCACCGCGACCTACCCGCTCCTGACGAGCACCGGCGACGCCATCACCCTGCGCAATGGCGCGGTCGTGGACCACCTCCGGATCGTCGACGCCCCGGCGGCCATCGTCGCCGATGCCACGCTCACCGCCGGGGCGAACGTCAACGACGTGCAGATCGCGACCGGCGTCGGTCAGACGGCCGTCCAGTTGACGAACCTGCCGGGGAGCCAGCAGGTCAACCTGCTGAACATGAATGTCACGAACCGGGGCCGCGGGCTCTGGATCAACGGCGGCGCCGCCGACGTCACGTTCCAGGGCAAGATCGCCACGACGGCGTCGGGCGACGAGAGCATCCTCGTGCAAAACCTGGGTGGCGGCGAGGTGCAGGTCAACAGCACCTCGACGGCGCTCGATACGCCCGTGGCCCGCAACACGACGCTCGTGGCATCGGCGCCGTTCTCGATCACCGACGTCAACTCGGCCGCCCCGGCCGCCATCCAGGTCGCCAGCAACGTCTCCACGACCGTGACGATCAGCCAGGCGACCATTGCCACGCCGACGCGGCAGGGCGTGCTGGTGCAGAACAACACGGCGACGCAGGTCAGCTTCCTCAATCTCACGATCACCGACGCCGCCGAGGAGGCATTCTCCACGGTCTCGAACGACGGGTCCTCGTCGGTCACGATCGATGGCCGCAGTGCGATCTCGTCACTCTCCACGACGCTGCCCGCGTTCGCGAGCAACGACGACGCCACGCTGGCGATCACGCTCGAGTCGCTCAGGTCGGCCGTGCCGCTCGCGGCCCCCCCGTACGCGGTCGATCTCCAGGGCGGCTCCAGCGGTTCGTTCGAGATCACGGATGAGTTTCTCGTGAGCGGCTCCCCGGGCACCGCGGCCAACGTGGACAATGGCACAACCGGCGTGCCCCCGACGACCGGCCCGGTCACCGTCACGCTGCCGTAGCCCCGCCCGCCGAACGCTTGCACGGCGAAAAAGGCTGAGTTACCCTCCCCCGGACACCGCCGCCCGGTCGGTTCCCGATCGCATACGGGCACGTAGGGTGCCGGAGGAAGCACGATGGACACGCGCCGGATGCCGCGACGTGAGCAGCTGACCGCCCTGGAGCGACTGGAACGGAGGGACTGCCCCGCCGTCGTGTCCGTCGCGGGAGTCGGCGAAGACTCCTCCGGCATCGAGGTCGCCGAAAACGGCGCCCCCGTGGCGGTCACGATCAGCCTGTCGGGGCCGGTGAACCGGCCCGTGCAGGTCAGTTATCTGCTCTCCGGCGCCGGGGTCGCCAAGGCCGTGCCTCGGACCGACGTCCGCATCGCCTCGGGCACCCGCAGCCTCGGCAATCCGATCGGCACGCTCACGTTTCGGCCCGGGCAGACCTCGCAGCAGATTCTGCTCGCGGCGGTGAACGACACCGCACGGGAGGGGGACGAAGGGCTGCGGATCCAGCTCTTTCGGCCGAAGAACTGCACGCTCGACCCCGCCGCGACGGCGATCCCGGTCACGATCCTCGACGACGACGGCTACACGGCGTCCCTGGTGCTCGACGGGGCCGCCCGCGTGGCGGAAGGCCAGCCCGTGCGGGCGGCGATCCAGCTCTCGTCGCCGGCCTCGCGCACCGAGGTCTTCTACGTCGCCACGACCGAGGGCACGGCCACGGGGCCCGATTACCGGCCCTTCCACGACCTGCCCGTGACGATCCTCGCTGGGCAGACCCGATCACAGTCGTTCACGGTCAACACGGTCGTCGATGGCGACACCGCCGAGACGGATGAGTTTTTCATCCTCACGGCCAGGCACAAGGATGCCTCGTTTCCGCCGATCGACCTCGTCGGAGCGACCGTGCAGGGCACCGGCCCCGCTCCGCCGCCGATGCTCTCGGTCGCCGACGTCACCCTGACCGAGGGCAACATCGGCCGGACATCCGTCGCGTTCACGATCCAGCTCTCGACCCCGTCGCTCCAGCCGGTCACCGTGCACTACGCGACGGCCGACGGTTCGGCCACGGCCGGCGAGGACTACGACCCGACGTCGGGCAGCCTGACGTTCGCGCCCGGACAGATTTCGAAGACCGTCGTCGTGTCCGTTCTCGGCGACACGCGGCAGGAGGATACCGAGACCTTCCGGTTCGTCCTCGCGACGCCGAGCGGGGCCGGCATCTCGGCGGGCACCGCCACGGCGACGATCCTCGACGACGAACCGCGGTTCGAAATCACGCTGAACTTCGTCGAGACCGCCCTGGGTGCGGTGCCGCAGGCGGTCAGGGAGATCGCCGCGGAGGCGGCGGCCCGCTGGAGCCGGATCATCGTCGGTGACCTGCCGGACGTCGGTTCCGGCGCGACGAAGATCGACGACCTCGAGATGACGATTCAAATGGGAGTGCTCGGCGGCGCTGCCAATGGCCCGACCGGCCCCCTGGCCAATGCCCGCCCCACGTTCTTCCGCGACAATGGCCGGGGAATTCCGTATGCCGGCGAGACCGGCCTGAATCCGTTTTACACCACGTGGAACACCCCGACCGAGCGCCTCCAGGTGCTCGACACGATCACCCACGAGATGGGGCACGCCCTCGGCTATACGCCGGGAGCCCAGGTGTACGCCCGCTGGATCGATCGCCAGAACTCGCTCTTCACCGGTGCCAACGCGCTGCGTGAATACCGCTCGATCTTCGCGCAGCCGAACGCCCCGGGCGTGCCGCTCGACGCGACGACGGCTCATTGGTCGGAGGAAGTGTTCGACGGCGAACTCATGACACCGATCGCGGAGTACGGCCGGGAATACATCAGTCGGGTGACGATCGGCGCGCTCGACGACATGGGCTACACGGTGGACTATGCCGCGGCCGAGCCGTACGTGCGTCCGGCCGGTCTCGCGACGCCGAGCTTCACCGCGTCCGAACCTGCTGCCGGCGGCCGCTGGATTCGGTCCACCGACTTCAGCCGCCTCGCCTGGCTGCAGCATGACGCCGTCCTGGGCGGCTCGGCGATCGGCGAGCGGTCAGGCGTGGCCGCTCGTCCGCGCGGCCGGCTCAGCTGACATCGGCCCGAGTGCCGACCGCGACGCCGCAGACGAGGCGAACGCACGCCCGGGTCGGCCCGGATCGGCACGTGTTCAATCCCAGCCGATACAGCGTCCGCCACGCCCCGGGATCGACGTCGGCACGCATGCCCCGGTTCCTGCGGGCCTCGAAGGCGTCGCGGAAGGCGATCGTGACCTCCCCCGTACGGCTGTCGCGGCTGGGCACCACACACCGCCGGCAGACGTTCGTGGCCCGACACCGGGCCTCGCCGATCGCGAATTCCCGCGGCTCGAGCGGCGGCAGGTCGGCGTAGGGATCGGCCGGGAGGTCCGGGGGCAGGTCGATGAGCGACGGCAGGTTTTCGCGGGCGGGGCTTGCGAGCGTGTCTTCCCAGAAGGCGTCGCAGCCGCCGATCTCGAGATTCGCCCGAAACCGCCGTCGGGCCTCCGCGAGGTCGAAGCCGAACCAGCGGGTGATTGCCTCGAGGCTCGCGGTCGAAACGACCGTCGGCCCCGGGGCCTCGCGGTCGTCGGGAAAGCCGCCGTCGGCACGTTCCAGCAACAGCACGCCGTTGGAATGCGTCTCGCTGGCACACAGTGCCTCGGACAGCCAGCCGCAGGGGCCGTCGGGGCCCGGCACAAGCGGGAACGTGCCGGGGGACAGGCTCGCGAGCCGCTCGATGCCCGGGATCGCGCGGGCCTGAAGAGCCAGCGGGTCGATCGAGAGCGTGATGAGCCGGGCGTCGAGGTCGAACTCGGCCCGGATCGCATGCAAGAGCGGCGACCGCTTCGCGTTGAGCACGCGGCCGTCGATGTCGGTGAGCTGCCAGCGGCGGTCGTGCTCGAGGGCACCCGACGGCAGCACGACGGCCTCGGGCACATCGACGCCGTCGAGCGATTTGACGGGATAGATCGTGATCCGGTCGAGCGTGGGCATAGAGCGTGATTATGCCCGAAATGCTCCAAGTGGCTTGGTCCCCCAAGTGGCCCGGTCACGCCGTGACCGGGAATCCGGCCTGCATGTCACGGCGTGACATGCCCACTTACATCCGGAAATTGAACGTCTGCCAGAGGAGGCGGAGCAGCCACTGACCGACGGTGCGGCTGCCCACCTGGATCCGGGCCGTACCCCGCATGCCCGGCGTGAACACCGCGTCGGGATCGTCGAGCTTCATCAGCGCCTCGTAGCTCGTCGAGATCGGCACCTCGCGGCCCGACGGGTCGGTCTCCGTCGGCACCTGGCCGCCCGCCTTCACCGAGAGCCGCTCCGAGCCGGTTTCGATGTGGGTCTCGGCCATCTCGGCCACGGTGCCGGTGAACGTCCGCCACGAAAACGCATCGAGCTTGAGTTCGACCGGTTGCCCCTTGGCCACGAACTCCACCTCCGACTGGTCGATCACCATCACCGCCTCGAACCGCCGCGGCTCGCCGACGAGGCAGAGCACCGTTCCCTCGGTCAGCGTGGCCCCGAGGTTCTGCTCGTCGAGCGGATGCCCCGTCCAGGCCGGCAGCCGGCCGGCGGGGTCGGACTGCGGCTTCACGCTCGGGGCGGGCAGCACCACGCCATCGAGCGGCGACCGGAGCACGAGGTCTTCACGGTCCTGCCGCTTCTTCGCCAATTGCTCCCGCAGGCTCACGAGCGACTCCTTCACCGTGCCGATCTCGAGCCCCGCGGCCGGATCGGTGAACCGTTCCCGCTCGAGCGCCGCCAGCCGCGTGGCCGACTGGGCCTCGCGTCCCTCGAGATCGGCGATCGCGAGATCCAGGTCGATGCTCGACAGTCGGGCGAGCACCTGTCCCTTCGTCACCACGTCGTCGGCCTTCACCTCCAGGCTGTCGAGCGTGCCTGGCACCGACACGTAGACCGTCTCCTCGCCGCGGGGCCGCAGTTCCACCGCGCACCAGACCCGCTGCGGCAGCGGAATCAGCGCGATCGCGCCGGCCACCGCCCCCGCCGCCAGGCAGGTGCCCATCAGGTTGATCGCCTTCACCTCGTCGCGTCTCCCGGGAACCTTCAAAAACGTGATCATCCCCTGCAGTGGCCGGACGACCAAGCCCCACAGGGCCCCGAACGCCAGCATCTGCCCGAGCACCTCGAGGCGAAACGGCTTGAACACGTTCCAGATGAACAGAAAGATCGACGCCGTCACGACCCAGCCGTACACGCTCGACGCCACCGCGTAGAGGGCGAACAGGCCGAGGTTCCGCTGCGGCAGGAAGGGGTCCTCCGGCTGCTTGATCCCCAGGCACCACCGCGACGCCAGCCGGCCGAGGATGGTGTTGGCCTTCTGCCGCAGGTTCGGGATCTCCAGAACGTCGGAAAGGATGTAGTAGCCGTCGTACCGCAGGAGCGGATTCGCGTTGAACAGGATCGTCGAGACGCTCGACACGAACATCACGTCGAGGCAAAGCTGGTTGAAGATGCCGGGGTGTGAGTTCCACCAGAAGTAGGTGGCGATCGAGGCGATGATCACCTCGACGTACATCCCGGCCGCACCGATTGCCGCCCGCTTCCACTTGCTGGGCAGCATCCAGCTGTCCGAGACGTCGCAATAGAGGCAGGGGGTGAACACGAGCAGCATCATCCCCATCTCGTGGCACTCGCCGCCGTAGTGCTTGCAGGAGAGGCCGTGGCCGAACTCGTGGAGGATCTTCGTGACGGCCAACGCCAGGCCGAGGTAGAGCCAGTTGCCCGCCGCGAAGAACTGGTGAAACTCCGGGAGCTTGCTGCGAAAGACGTCGAAGTTCACGAGCACGAGCAGCACGGCGCTGGCCACGAACACGAGCATCGCCACGATCGCCGGCGGCGAGAACAGCCAGCCGAACCACGGATCGAGCCGCTCGAGCAGCGTGTCGGGATCGATCCCGCGAAACCGCAGCGACATGATGTTGGAGAGCCAGGCGATCCACTCCTTCCACTTCCGCTGCCGCCGCCGCTCGAAGAGCTGCGGCCCCTGTCCCGGCCGGTCGCCGATCACGAGGCCCGAACGGTGGAGCGTGGCGATGAACCGGGCCAGTTCCTCCACTGTGATCCGCCGCGGCGGGAACTTCGCCTCGAAGCGGTCCTTCAGCTCCTCCAGGCTGGTCTCGCCGTCGAGCATCGCGAGGAGCGCGTATTCTTCGGGCCGGAAGCGGAAGTAGTGGAGCGAGATCGGGTCTTTGACGACCCACCAGGCCTGCCCCTGGTAGACCTGCCGATTGACGACGAGATCGCCCCGGCGGCGCAGACTCACGCCCCGGGTGGTGCTCGAACGAAAAGCGTCGGCGGTGGCCATGTGGGTGCGCCGGTGAGGCACTACCGCGCGGGGGGCTGAGAGGCGTGGATCGTCATCTTCGCGGTCTGGCCGGCCCGCAGGAGCCATTCGCCCGACGGGACCCCGCGGCGATTGGGAACGTCGGCATACACGCGGTAGTCGCCGCCGCTCTCCACCCGCTCGCTCACGAACACGATCCGCCCGGTGAACTGCTCCTGCTTGCCATTGGCGAGCGTGACGCTGACGGTGACGGGCCGGTCGCGGACCTCGCCGGGATCCCACTTGGCGGCGTCGACATAGCCCTCGACCCGCAGCGTGTCGGTGCGGAGCACGTGGGCCAGCATGTCGCCCGGCTGCAGCCACTCACCCTGATGTTTGGATAGATCCTCGATCACGCCGTCGATCGGGGAGCGAATCATCCTCCGCTCGATCGCCTTGTCGGCGGCATCCACCTCCACCTGCTTGGCATCCGCGGCCAGGGCGGCCAGCCGCCGCTCCAGCTGTGCCTGCTCGATCTGGAGCGCCGTCTTCTCCCATTCCAGTTTGAGCCGGTCGCGCTCGACCTCCGTCACGGCACCCTGCACCGAGCGATGCGACTGCTCGGCCTTCTCGAAGGCCTTCTGGGATACCCCCTCCGCCTTTTCCGAATATCGCACGTCCACGTCGCTCTGGGCCTTGGCCACCGCCTGCTCGTGCTCCGCCTTGGCCCGCCGCTTCTCCATCTGCGGCTGGTCGTCGGCGATCCGGGCGATCACCTGGCCCTTCGTCACCTTGTCGCCTTCGCGGACGGCGAGATCCACGAGGACGCCCGCCTCCTGGGCCGGCACCTTCGCCTCGTCGGCCAGCGACACGAGACACCGCTCCAAGACGGGTTCACCGTTGGGGTTGGCGACGGCCAATGCCGGCAGCACCAGGCCCGTTGCCACCACTGCCGCCGTGATCCGCCTGCATGCACTCATGATTGACCTCTCGCTCACCACAGCCGAAACAGGATCTGCGTCTGAATGAACGACAGCACGTCGTGGAACCAGACATAGCCCAGCGGCCGCCGGCCGCAGGCGATCCGGGCCGTCACGCTCGCACCGGCGCCCAGTTCTTCCCTCTCGTGCCGCTGCGGGTCGATCGTCACCCGCACGAGCACGGTATTGCCCTCCTCGCCGCGGACCTCCGCCTGTTCGTGGATCTCCTTGACCACGCCGGAGTGCCGCGTGCCGGGATCGGTCGCGAGGATGTAGTCCACCTTCAGGTCGCGGCCGGCGGCCTTCGCCTCCGCAGCGGCGCGATTCACGTGGCCGAGCCGGTCGTCGGGCATGTTGACTTCCAGCTCCCAGGGGCCGGTCTTGTCGGCCACGCTCATCAGCACCTGCCCCTTCTCCACGGGCCGGAGGAGCAGCCGGTCGCGAACCTGCCAGGTGACGATCACGCCGTCGATCGGGCTGCGGACCTGGAGGTCTTCCTTCTTCGAACGGTAGAGTCGCTCCTGCTGCTCGAGGCTCTCGATCTCCCGTTGCAGCTGGGCCTTGCGGCCGGCGAGGCGGATTTTTTCGTCGGCCGAGATCTTGTCGTCATCCAGCAGCGACCGCTTCGTCGAGGCGAGCTGCTCCTCGCTCGAGGCCCGGCGGCCGAGCACGTCGGCCAGCGCCACCTCGAGGTCGGTGTTGCGAAGCGTGGCCAGCAGCTGCCCCTGCTTCACCATCGCACCATGCTCGAGCCCCGGCTCGAGCTTCTCGACCACGCCCTCGATGCCGGCGAACACGTCGCGGCGGTGCACCGGCTCGAGCGTGCCCTTGCCCTCCAGCCGCAGTTCGGCCGGCACGAACACCAGCGCCGCCAGGGCGGCGAGCGTTCCCAGCAGGGCGAGGATCGTGCGCGGCAGATTGCGGGCCGTGGTGAGCGCCCGCGACTTGCCCGCGAGATTGATCAGCGGATAGAGCGGCAGCGAGGTGTGGACCAGCGCGTTGGCCAGCGCCACCTTGCCGTGCTCCGCCACGAGATCGACACGGGCCTTCTTGCCGCCGTCGAACGAACTCGATGCGAACCACTCCGCCACGAGGGCCCCGACGAGCTCGCCCGCGACGCCGAGCCCGGCCTCGGTCTTCGCCACCGCCACGGCGTCGACGCCGCCGGGCTTCACCACGGGCGTGGGCTTCGGCTTGTGAAGCGGCATGATCGCCAGCGCCGTGGCGTGCGACTCGTCGATGTAGTGCTCCAGCTCCTCCTCGATCTGCGGCGGCAGTTCACGGCTCGCATCGGGGTGCCAGAGCGGCTCGCCCGCCTTGGCCACCACCCGCACGAGCGCCTCGATCGCCTGCACGGCCGAGGCCCGCCGCTCCACCGACTCCTGGCCGCTCACGGCCTCCAGCCGCAGCTTCCGCCGCCGCTCCACGAGCACGCTCACGCGGTCGCAGCCGATGATCCGCCGCGCCTCGTTGGCCAGCACGAACGCCGTGGCCACCGGATCGAGCGACTCGTGTACGGCTCGGGAAAACCGCTCCACCTGCGAGAGTGCCGAAGACTGCTCGTCGAGCGTGACGAGCTGCCGCTGCCCGAGGAACTGGGCGGTGATCGCCGCGATCTGCTCGAGGAAGACGAGGTAGCCCCGCTGCACGTCGTCGGCATTGGGCTCGTGAAACACTTCGATCAGGCCCGCGCGATTTCCGCCGCGGGCGAACGGGGCCGTGACCACGAGCAGATCGGTGGGGTTCGTGGCGAGCACGGCGCCGTCGGGGCCGGTGAGCTGGGCCCGCGGGGGCACGATCAGTCCGGCCGGGCTGCCGTAGCAGGTCTGCACGAGGGCCGCGTGGGCCTGCTGCGTCTCCTCGGATGCGGCGATGCCGGTCCGCTCGACGCCCGCGTGGCAGATGGGCTCGACCCGTCCGCCATCGCCGAGCGTCCACACGAGGCCGGCGGGGGCCTGCATCGCCTGGAGCACGATGCCCAGCACCCCCTGGAAATACTCCGTCTCGCCCCCGGCCGATTGGCCGAGCCGCGCGACCTGCTCGAGGAACCAGCGAATCTCTTCCTGACCGTCGCTGCTCATGGCTGGTTGTTCCCGACGCAGGCCCGCGGCCGGGCCGGCGGTCAGGCCTTCGCGGCCTGCTGGTGCACGATCCGCTTCTGCACGTCGGTCTCGAGCTGGCCGAACGCCTGCTCGTGCCGCTGCACGGCCATCACGAGGGCCGCGGCGAGCCGCTTTGCCGTGAAGAAATTCACGATGATTCGCTGCGTGAGCTGGATCGTCTCGGGCGACGTGCCGGCCACCTGCTTGTTGAGGCCGAAATCGACGATCAGCTCCTCGGGCGTGCCGGTGACGCGGCAGAAGTTGGCGTAGGTGGCGACGATGTGCGACTCGTCTACGGGCACGGGCATCTGCTCACCGGGACGGGCGGACTGGGGGGCATCGGCCATGATGGGACTCCAGGGGATTCGACTGAACAGGAGGAAACGTGAAAGCCGGTACGGCACGAGGCCCGGCAGGGTTCACCGCCGGACGAAGGACGGCCTAGTCTATCGCCCTTCCTTCAAGGGGGCCATGGCGGCCGGCTGCTCGGGCCAGCCGTGCCGCGCGAGCCAGTCGGGCGTGACGAATCGGCGACAGACCGCCCGCAGGGCCCGCACCGCATCCCGCTGCCAGTCCGGATCGTCGGAATCATCGCCGACTTCCAGGCCGCGAAAATGCAGCCGGCAGGGCCAGCCACGCTCGGCAGCCGCGCCATTGAACCGCTCGGCGATGCGAAGCGCCCAGGCAGCTCCGAGGGTTTCGCGCAGGGCGACATACGGTCGATCGATGAGGGCGGTGATCGATGCCGGCGGGCCGGCGGGGAACGGCCGCCGCGCCGCCCGGACCGACTGCATGACGGCGACGACCGCTCCGACCGCCAGGCCACCGCTGGCAAGCGCCTCGAACTGCGGCAAGGGGGCCGCGGCGACGGCGGTGGGCACGAACGGCAGAAACGCCCGCGCGAGCACCGCCAGTCCGGCCGTGACGAGCGCGGCGGCGACGGAGCGCCGAGTGCCGCTGAAGTTCATCCAGCCGACGACGAGCAGGATCAGGAGAAAGCCTCGCTCCAGCATGTGGACGTCGGGAGGCGTGCCGGGCCGCACGAGCGTGGCCGAAATGGCGGGCAGCGCGAGCACGACGCCGAGGCTTGCGACGATGAACTGCCAGACGCCGTGCTGCGGCCGCTTGGCCCCGAGCAGCGACATCACCGGGCAGACGGCGAGGGCCAGGCTGACGAGCCGAGTCGCCGCCGCGGCGGCCGGGTCAGCGAGGCCGCCGGCGGCCCGCACCGCCATCTCGAGAGCGAACGATCCAGCCGCCGTCACCCCCCACAAGGCTGCCGGCACCGCCGTCGATCCGCGGGCAAGCCACGCGCCGCCGGCCGCGGCCGCCGCCACCACGAGGGCACCGCCACAGCCGCACAGCCACGCCGTCGAATCGTCCATGCCGCAAGCCTACCCCACGCGATTTCGGCGGGCGCATCACATCCGTGCCGATTGCTCCGATTGCGCAGGATGCGGCTGATTCGTGCGGCGGCCAAGGTGACGGCGGTCGATGAACATCGGGTGGCGGTTCGTCACCGCATGCCCTTTCCTCCGAGCCGTGACGCCGTATGATCCGCGATTCTCGATCGGCCGCACGGCGCGTGATCCTCGCCGCCCTGCTCGTGACGACCGTCGCCCCGGCCTGCCCGGCGATCGAGATGTTCACCTATTTCGGTGACGGCAGCAGGATCGGGCTGCCGAGCCTCGAGGTGCCGATCGAGGCCTATCCCGGCATCCCCCTGCGGAGCGACCGCATTCGCGCCCGACGCCGGGCCATGCGTGCCCGCACCACGGCTCAGGCCCCGACTGCCCCGCAGCCCCACGGCATGCCCGGCGGCATGACGATCCGCGTCATGCCGGAGACGGTGCCGGCACAACCGGTGCCATGAAGCCCCCGGGCGGAAGCCGCTGATCGGTCGCACGCGCTTCGCCACCGGCGGCTGCGCGCGACCGGCTCCGGCTCTCCTGTTCTCCTGCCTGGCAATCCGCCGTGAGGGGCTGCCCGTGCCCCGGGAGCCGGCGTTGGCGGCCAGCGCAGGCAGGATGCCGAAAGCGCAGCCGCCATCGAGCGAGCGGAGGACAGGATGTCCGTAGCGAGCGTCCGGCGATGGGGCATGGGCAGCCCCGAACTTCCACCAAACGGGCGTAAACCGCCTCCTGCCCTCCTGTTCCTGCCTGGCAATCCGCCGTGAGGTGCTGCCCGTGCCCCGGGATCCGCCATCGAGCGAGCGAAGGCATGGATGCCGTAGCAAGCGTCCGGCGATGGGCATGGGCAGCCCCGAACTCGCGCCAGTTGACGCACGCCATCCGGAGGGGCAGCCCCTCCCGAATCCTCTGCCACAGGAACGTTCCGGATGTCCGGGAACTCCCCGGATGCCCCGGTTTTACTCGCCGTCCTTCTTGAGCTTCGCCAGCAGATCGACGGCGTCGGGGCGCGTGGCGAACATCGGCTCGTTCTCCAGCACCTCCTCGAGGATCTTGCGGGCCCGATCCTTCTCGCCGCGGTCGGCCAGCAACTTCGCCACGTAATACGCGCCGTCGGTCGTCAGCGCGTTGTTCCGTGAAATCTGCTCCAGGATCTTCTCCGCATCCTCGCGGCGGCCGAGCTTGTAATAGACCCAGGCCAGCGTCGTGAGTGCGTTGACCTGCTGCGGCGAGTTCTCGCGATGCATCGCCACGTTGGCCTCGGCCATCTCCATGGCCCGCTGTCGGGCGTCCTTGTCGTCGGACTCGATCAGCACGAGGGCCAGGGAGTTGCTCGCCGGAAAATTCCCGGGCGACTGCACGTGGGCGTCGTTGAAGAATTTCTCGGCCGTCTTGTAGTCGCGGGCCACGCGGGCGATCGCCCCCCGCACCACCTTGGCCTCCAGGCTGCGGGCGTCGAGCTTGAGGGCCGCCTCCGCTCCCTGTTTCGCCGTCTCGAGGTCGTTCTGGCCGAGATGCCACTGGGCCGCGGCCAATTGCACCGCCGCGTCGTTGGGAGAGGCCTTGATCGCCTGCTCGATCAGCTTCTTCGCCGTGTCCTTCTTCTTGGCGTCGTCATAGAGCCGCGCCAGCGCCAGCTCCGGCTGCACCGCCTTGTCGTCGAGCTTGCGGGCCTCGCGAAACTCCGCCAGCGACTCCATCTCCTTGCCCAACTGAAAGAGCACGATGCCCATTCGCTGGTGGGCGCTGGCGTTGTCGGGATCGAGCTGCAGCCACGCCGCCAGCAGCTTCTGGGCGGCGTCCCACTGCTTGCGGGCCTCGGCCACCGCGGCGGCGCCGGCATTGCAGCGGATGTCGAAGTCGCGCTTCCGCTTCGGATTTTCCGTGTAGGCGGCGGCGAGCGCCGTGGCCTTCGCGAAGAGCACGTCGGCCTCCGTCACCCGCCGTTCCTGAAAGGCAAGATCGCCCAGCATCAGGTAGGGCTCCGGATCCGCCGAAAACTTCACGGCCGTGTCTTCGAGTTCGGCGCGGGCCGGGCCGAGTTGGTTGACGCTCAGCCAGAGCATCGCCATCATCACGCCCGGCGGAGGCAGCTTCGGGTTGTTGGACTTCGCCCGCTCGAGCACGGCACGGCAGCCGTCGATGTCGCGGTCGCGAAAGCGGGAGATCGCGTTCGTGATCTCCTTGTTCATGCTGTCGTCGGAGAGGGCCTTCCCGATCAGCGACTGGGCCGTGACCTGGGCATGGACGGGACGGGCGGCCACGACGAGCGTGAGGCCGACCACAAGCGACGCACACCATGCCGACACCACCACCCGGCCCATGAACCCGCGAACGGAAGGCAACCGACGTGTCATACTGTGCTCCCCTGTAATGTGCCCGACGTGACCTCGACCAGTTGCGACTTCAGCCAGATCCGAAGCCGTCCGGTCGCGGAACTCGTGATACCATTTCAACTTCTGCCGATTCTATACCCCATCCGTCCGCTCCGCTACCGCCCCCTCGGTGAAGCATGAGTCCCGGCGCCGTCTTCGACCGGGAACTGGCGATGGCCCCCCGGACGCAGGGCATGTTCATCGCCCGGGCGGTCTACGCCGGCACGCTGCTGGCGATCGTAGCGAGCTGCTGGCTGGTCGTCACGGGCTCGCAGCCGCTCGCCACCGCAGGCGACACGGCCCGCTTCGCGGCCACGCTCTTCAGGATCCTCGCCCCGCTCCAGTTCACGCTCGCGATTCTCACCGCCGCCCTCACCACAGCCGTGGCAGTGAGCATCGAGAAGGAGCGGCGGACCTTGGAACTCCTGCTCGTCAGCCGACTGGGAGACGCGGCGCTCGTCGTGGGCAAGATCGCGGGCGGCATGCTCAAGGTGGCCCTGCTGCTCGCCTCCGCGATCCCCATCTTCGCGTTGGCGTCGGTGTTCGGCGGGATCACGGCCCCCCAGATCGCCCGGCTCTTCGCCGTGACCACCGCCGCGGCCCTCGCCGTGGCGAGCATCGCGGGCGCCGTGGCCTTTTGGAAGGACACGACGTTTCAGGCCCTGGCGATCACCGGCTTCATGCTCGTCGGCTGGCTCGCCATCGGCGAGGCCGTGGCCGCGAACCAGGGGCCCGAGATCGCCGTGATCGTGTCGCCCGCGCGGGGCCTGTTCGCCGCGCTCGCGCCGGGAGGCGGGCGTTTTCTGCCGGGGCTGTTCGTGGTGTGTGGCGGCGTGATCGGCCTGGCCAACGGCGTCGCCGTCGCCAACGTGCGGCGGTGGAACACGGGCAGCGAGCGGCGGCGGCCGGCCGCGGCCGCGACGGCGCGGCGGGAGCGGACGGTCTGGACGAACCCGGTGCTCTGGCGGGAGATCTGCACCCGGGCCCATGGCCGCGCGATCATCGTCGTCAGGATCGCCTGGCTCGTGCTCTTCGCAGCTGCCGTCGCCGGCGTCGTCGTGCAGACCCGGGCACCCCGCCCCGACCGGCTGGCGATCGCCGCGGCCGTGGTGCCGATGGTGCTCGCGAGCCTGCTCGCCGTGGCCGCGCTGGCCGTGACGAGCATCACCACCGAGCGGGATCGCGGCGCCTTCGATCTCCTGCTGGTGAGCGACCTCGAGCCGGGCGAGCTCGTGTGGGGCAAGCTCTGGGGCGTGCTGGCGGCGGCCCGGGAGATCGTCATCCTGCCGCTGCTGCTGTGCGGCGCCCTCGTGGCCACGGGCGTATGCACGCTCGAAAACGGCCTCTGTCTCGTCCTCGGCCTCGCCGCGCTCACATTCTTCACGGCCGTGCTCGGCGTGTATGCCGGGCTGTCGCATCCGGCGTCACGCTCCGCGATCGCCGTGGCGCTGGGCACGGTGGCCTTCCTCTGCGTGGGCGTGGCCACCGCGATGCGGATCATGGTGGCCTTCGGCGGCAGTTTCGAACTGCAGCTCGCGCCGTTCCTGGCCGTGATCGTGGGGGGGGGCGTGGGGCTCTATGCGGCGCTCGCGGCTCGCAATCCGTCGCCGGCGATCGGCTGGGCGTCGGCCCTCCTGCCCGCGTTGACGTTCGTCGCGATCGCGAGCTTCCTGCAGGGCAACACGCTGCAGGTGTGCCTCGTGGTGCTCGCGGCCTACGGGTTCGCCACGCTCGCGATGCTCGTGCCGGCGATCGCGGCCTTCGACCTGCTCACGGGCCGTACGACGTCGGGTGACTGACGAGGCTCACCGCGAGACCTTCCGCGCGTCGAGCGCCGCGAGCCGTCCGGCGGCCTCGGGGGGCGCGTCGCCCTTCGCGATCGCCTGGCGGTAGCTTTCCCGAGCGTCCTCCAGACGGCCGAGCGTCTCCTGCGCGACCGCCTCCATCATGAGCACATCGGCCGGCGTCTGATCGGGGCCGTACGATTCACCCAGCACGGCGAGCGTGGCGAGGGCCCGCCGTGGCTTCCCGAGCCCCAGATAGGCCTCGGCCGCATCACGCAGCAGCCCACGGTCGTCGGGCGCGATCGCCAGCCCCCGATGGAAGTCGGCCACCGCCTGCCCGAACTGGCCGCGGGCCATGGCGATCCGGCCGCGCAGATGCCAGGCCGAATCCGACCCGGGCGCGAGCCGCACCGCCTCTGCTGAGAGGCGATCGGCCTCCGCAAACAGCCCGAGTTCGAGATACATGCGGCCTGCCTCGACGCACAGCCCCGCGTCGCCCGGCGACAGCTCGAGCGCCTTGGTCATCTGCCCGACGGCATCCATTTTCTGGCCGCGGTTCCAGAGCACGTCGGCATAGTGCCGCCGCGCGTCGACATCGACGGGGCAGCTCCTCACGGCCGCCTCGAGCAGGCTCTCGGCCCGCACGAGATCTTGACGGTCGGCCGCCGAGAGCCCCTCGTTGCAGAGTCGCCGGGCATCCGCCAGTTCGGTGGGCACGGGATTGCGCCGCGACACGAGCCGACAGCCACCGGATGCGGTGGCTGCGATCACGATGCAGAGGACGCACGAACGCAGCGGCGGCACGACAGACAGCCCCGGACGACGGTTCGCAGGAGGCTAACGACCGCGGCGGCCCGGCGACAGATGGCTTCCGGGGCTTGCCGCAGTTGCCCAGCCTGCCGCGAACCGGCATTGCCATCGGCCGGCGGCCCGCCGTACCAACCGTCCATGAAGCCGCCCCCCCACCCCGCCACGCCTCACGTCCTGTCACTGGCTGCCCCCCTCCTGGCGCTTGCCGCGTCGGCCGGCTGCGACGTCCGCGACGAGCCGGTGCGGCCGGCCGCCACCGACTCGATCTGGCCGCTCGTCGCCCAGGAAGCGACGTTCCGTCCGGCGACGCCCCGCGGCGATCACGCCCCAGGCACGGGCATTGAATACGTGGAGGGCTACGAGGCGGGCCGACGACGCGCCGAGACCGAGCAGCGGCCGATGCTGATCGTGTTTCGGGCCGCGTGGTGCCGGTGGAGCGGCGAGTTCGCCCAGGGTCCGCTCACCGATCGCGGCGTCGTGTCACTGGCCCGGCGGTTCATCTGCGTCACCGTCGATGCCGACCGCGATGCGGCCACGTGCCATGCCTTCGGCGTGCGAGGCTTCCCGACGGTGGTCGTGCTCGACGCCCGCGGGCGGGAACGGTTTCGCGCCACGGGCTCATCGGCCGCCGGCGGGCTGGAGTCCCCCCTCCGCGCGGTGCTCGACGACCCCGCCGCAACCGCACGGATCGCCGGCGACACCGACGACGTACGGCAGCGATGAGGGGTCCATTCGAGCATTTCGTGGGTCATACGGCTCGCACTTGAATCGTGCGCGTTTCACTGGTCGGGGCTGCCCGTGCCCCGGGAGCCGGCGTGAGCTGCCAAGCGCAGGCATGGATGCCGAAGCGAGCGTCCGGCTCTCGGGGCATGGGCAGGCCCGAAGCCACGCCAACTGGGGTGAGCCGCCAGTCGAGGGCACGTGCTCGCCGCCGGCGGATGTGACCCCTTCGGGGCACCTTCGGTATGACGTCTCGAGCTCAACTGACGGGGTGCGCCGACTCTGCCAGTCACAATTCACCGGCGGCTGCCCGCGACCCCCGACCCACGCACAACCCCGATGGACCCGATGAGGTAGACTCGAACGCGGCGGCGCGGGCGGCCGCGTTCTCGCATCCGCTTCCTCGGGAATCCGATCGACGTGTTTCAGCAACCGCCTCCCGCGGGCACCGGCGAGAAGCAATACCACGCCTACCCGTGGTGGAGCCCGCGGTTCTGGCACGGCATGCCGCTGGGCGTGTGGCTGCCGCTGGTGGCGGAGCATCGCTGGCGGATCACGCCGAGTCGCTGGGGCCTGATGGCGACCGTGTCGGGGGCCGCCGCATTCAACTCCCTCGCCGGGCCGCTCTCGGAGGCGCGATATCGCAGGCTGCTCCGCGATCCACCGGCCACACCGCCGCCGCTGTTCATCATCGGCCACTGGCGGTCGGGCACCACGCTCCTGCACGAACTGTTGATGCTGGACGATCGCTTCTGCTGCCCCAACACCTACCAGTGTTTCGCTCCCGGCCACTTCCTGCTCACCGAGTCGGCCGTGACCTCGGCGCTGTCGTGGATCATGCCCGCGAAGCGGCCGATGGACGACGTGGCCGCCGGCTGGGATCGGCCGCAGGAAGACGAGTTCGCCCTCGTCAACCTGGGCGCGCCATCCCCCTATCGCCGCATGGCATTTCCCGTCACGAGCCCCGATCGGCCCGAGGCGCTCGACGTGAGCCTGTTGCCGCCCGTGGAGCTCGACCGCTGGCGGGCCGCGATGAAGACGTTTCTGGAGCGGCTCGCAGTGCACGACCAGCGGCGTCCCGTGCTCAAGAGCCCGCCGCACACGGCGCGGATGGGAGTGCTGGCGGAGATGTTTCCCGAGGCACGGTTCCTGCACGTGGTTCGCGACCCCTTCGTCGTCTTCCCCTCGACGCTGCGTCTCTGGCGGTCGCTGCACGACGTCCAGGGCATGCAGGTGGACCGCGGCGAGTCGCTCGAGCGGTACGTGTTCAATGCCTTCGACGAGATGTATGCGGCGTTCGACCGCGATCGGCAGACACTGGGGCCCGGCCGGCTCCATGAAATGCGTTATGAAGACCTCGTGACCGACCCGATGACGAAGCTCGCCGAGGCCTATGATCGACTCGGCCTCGACGACTTCGCTCACATGCGTCCCGCGCTCGAGGCGCACTGCGAGTCGATGAAACGCTATCGCACCAACACCTATCGTCACGACCCGCGGATCGTGGAGGAAATCGCCCGCCGCTGGCGCCCCTTCATCGACCGCTACGGCTACCCCGTGCCGGAGACACCACTCACGCCGTGACCGGCGGCGCGGAAACCCCGAGCGCGGGCGCGGGGATCGGCCCCGCGGAATCGCCTCGCTTCGGCTCAGGGCCCGGATCCGCGGCGGCGCTGCAAGAGCCGCACCTTGGGATCGGACTGCACGCTTTTTTGTTCGTCGGCGAACTCCTGCGGCGTCATGCGGATCGCCTTCTCGAATCGCAGCCGTGCGACCGCATACTGGCAGGCCGCGATCGCCGCCGCCGCCGCCACGAGCCAGCCGAGCTGCCGCCAGGCGAGCATCGCCGCCCGCGCCGGATCGCCGAGCGTGCCGGAGCCGAGGAGCGGTCCGCTGACCGCGTACGCAACGCCCCCCAGGAGCAGCACCGCAGCGGCGTTGCCCACGACCGCCGTGACCGTGCGGCCCGAGCAGACCCGGCGCATGCCCGCCACCGGATCGATCCGGGTGAGATCGGGCGCGATCCGCCCGGGATGCCAGCCGATGCCGTCGCACGCGCCCCGCACCGCGAGACCCGCGGCGGCCCCGGCGACCACGAGCGCGAGACTCGGCACGACCAACGCCGGCGGAGCGAGTTCCGCGAGTGCCGGCGTCTCGGCACGGGCCGAAGTGGCCGTGGCGATCACGCCGCGCACCATGTCGGCCGCGGCCGGCAGCGTGGCCCGCATCCAGCCCGGCAGGAGCGCCACCACGACGACGGCACTGGCCACCCAGGCCGGCGCTGCGGAGGCGGGCAGCGTGCCCTGCCGTCGCGCCGCTTCACGGCGGCGGGGCGTGGCGGGAATCGTGCGGTCGGCCGAGTCGGACATGGGTGTGGTTGCCGCGTGACGCGACGGTCAGGCATCGGGGTGAGGAATCAGGGGCGGGATGAGGGGTCGGGGGCGGGCGGGCCGCCGAGCGACCGCTCGATCTGGGCGTGGGCCACGGCCCCGAACCCCCCCAGCCAGGCCTCGGCGCCGGCGATGAAGGTGAACATCACGATGATCGCCGCGACGGCCTGCAAGAGCCCCTGCCCCGGTTCGAACCGCACCGTACGCAGGCAGATCGCCGCCGCGAGATGAAACGTCACGACCGCCGCCAGGGCCGGCACGACGAGGGCCATGACGAGCGCGAGGGCGGCCGCCGGCGCGGCAGCAACGACCGTCACGAGCGGCGATTCCGCCGCCCCCGGCGTACACAGGCTGCCCACCGGGATCCCGCGAACGCTCTCGAGCAGCCCCGCGACGACGGCGAGATGGCCCCCGGCGGCGAAGAAGCCAGCGAGGCCGAGCCACCAGGCCAGCCGGGCAACGCCCGTCGGTTGGGGATCGCCGGCAGGGGTCGTGAAATCATCCGCCCATGAGAGTCCCGACACGCTGCCGAGCAGCCCGCCGGCCCAGGCCGCCGCGGCCACGACCGCCGCCGCAACCAGTCCGAGGCCGAGTCCCACCACCGCCTCGCCGACGACGACGGCGGGCAGCTGGGCCGCGGCCAGCGGTGCTCCGCCTGAGTGGCCGGCTGCAGGAAGAGCGAGCACGGCCAGGCAGACCGCAAGCGCGCCCCGCACCTTGAGCGGCACCTGGTCGGCGAGCGGCACCGCTCCGGTGAACACGGCGGCCGACATGCGGGCGAGGACCGCAGCCGCGAGCACGGGATCCGTCACCGCGGTGAACAGCGTGGAGGTGGCCATCGATGCGAACCATCCAGATCGATGAAAGGAGCCGGATCGATGAAAGGGAGACGCGGGACCACCAGCGGCACGGACGACCCTCACGGGCCACCGGCCGCCACGCGAAACAGTTCCACGAACCGCTCCACCATCCACGGCAGCGCCGCCAGACTCATCACGCCCATCACGAACAGCCGCGGCACCAGGCCGACGATCGGCTCGTGCACGCCGGTGGCCGCCTGCACGAGGCCGAGCACGGTGCCGGTCAGAAGGCCCGCGATCAGGACCGGCGCGGCCACGACGAGGCCGGTGAGCAGGGCCTGCCGCACGAGTTCCACCAGCTGGGTATCGGTCATCGGATGCCTTTCGTCGTGAGCCCGCCGCGCGGCCGTCAGCCGGTCGCGGCCCGCACGCCGTCGAGCAGTGAGCGAACCACGAGCGTCCAGCCGTCGGCGGCCACGAACACGAGGAGTTTGAGCGGCAGCGATACGAGCGTCGGAGGCAGCATGACGAGCCCCGTCGAGACCACGAGCGCGGCCACGAGGATGTCGAGCACGAGGAACGGCAGCAGCAGACGGAAGCCGATCGCAAAGGCCGTTTCCAGTTCACTCACGAGAAAGGCCGGGAGCAGCGCCTCGACCGGCACGTCGTCGTACGTCGCCGCCCGCCGCGGCCCCGCGGGATGCCGCTGGAGAAAGAGCAGCATCGTGTCACGGTTTCCCGCCTGCTCGATCTGCCCGGCCATCCAGCGGCGGATCGGCAGCGAACCCTTCTCGAACGCCTCGGCGGGGGCGAGCGTGCCCTGCCGGCAGGGCTCCACGCCGTCACGCCAGGCCTGCGTCCATACCGGCCACATCACCAGCGCCGAGAGGAAGATCGCCAGCGACGCGAGGATTTGGTTCGACGGAATGTGCGCCGCGCCGAGACCCTGTCGGAGGAGGGCGAGCACGACCGACATCCGCACGAAGCAGGTGGTCATGAGGAGCACGGCCGGCGCCAGACTCATCACACCGAAGGCGAGCGCCGACGGCAGCACCGCCTCGATGGCACTCCCGCCGAGCATCGACTCCAGAACGCCGCCCGGGCTGTCACCGCTTTTCGGCGTGGCCGGGGGGGACGAGACCGGAGGGGCCTGCTCCAGGGCGGGAGGAAGCGGCGGCACGTCCCCGTCGGCGGCCCGCACGACCGCGGGCAGCGCGGCCCAGCAGCACGAGGCCAGCACGAGGGCCGGCAGGGTCGAGACCATGGACGGCGCCTTCGCCGCGAGCGGCGGCCGGGCCTGGCCGCGACAGGCGGCCGTGATCGAGGCGGTGGCCTGCGGGTCGGTGATCTCCGCCAGCGTCGTGGCCCCCGCCGCCGACACGCCGACAAGCAGCGTTTTGGGACCGAATCGGACGATCCGCACGGACTGCGTTCCGGCCAGGGGCGCCGAGCCGAGCACCTCGAACACGTCCGGGGGCAGCGTGACGGGCCGCCGCTGTGAGAAGAAGCGGAAGGCGGCGAGCACGGCGAAGGCTCCGCCGAGCGCGGCCAGCAGCCGCCACTCGCCGGATGCGGCCGCCGGTTGCACGGCCGAGGCCTGCGGGCCGGCGGTTGACTGCTCGTCGAGCAGCACCACGGGCTGGATCGCGGGCGGGAACGGCGCCGGCCCATCGGCCAGGGCCATTCCGGCCGCACAGGCGAGCCACGCGGTCATGACCAGCGGGCCGCGGCCGCTCATGCGGCCACCTTGTGTGTCGGAAGGGATTGCGGCGGAAGGGAAGCGGACACGTCATCGTCAGCCCCGACGTCGATCGCATGCCAGTCGATTCGCGACTGGCTGCGGCGGCGGGGCCGACCGGCGGGACGGGGCGCGACCGCGGCAGCCAGCAGCATCCAGGCCAGCACGGCCCCCGAGGCGACGATCACGACGACCCAGGCCTCGCGAGGCACGGCCGCCATCTCGCCGCGAGCCACCGCCTGACAGGTGGCGTCGAGAATCTGCCCCGGTGTGAGGTGCTGGTCGGCAGTCGGTGTGCGGACGGCCTGGGCGGCGCCGGCGGTGCCCGACGACGCGGCTACGGTCTCCCCGGACGCGATTCCCGCGCCGGCCGCGATCGGCCGCCCGCCGCGATTCGGCAGGGCCGCAAATTCCGTGACCAGCACGCGGCAGTCCGCGGGATCGGGCGTGGGCGGCAGGAGTCCGCGCACGTGCTCGACGAGCCGCTCCCGCTCGCGGCGCTGGATCGCCGCGGCGTCACTCGCCGGATCGCGAGCCAACGCCGCCTGAACGGTTCCCCGGAAGTAACTTTCGGGGACGGCGATCGAGACGAGGATCGTATCGGGGCCGGCGGGGGGCGGGGGTACGGCCGCCGGCGCGAGCGCCGGGGGGGCCGGTGCCGGCGGCGCGATCTCGGCCGGCGCATTCGCTCCCGCCGCGAGCTGATCGCCCCGCTGCCACGCCGGCTCCGTCAGGGCCGGCGGCTCGACCAACGCCGGCATGGCGAGCGGCAGCGTGACCGTCACGTCCACGATCGCGCCTTTGACGAACGCCATCCCCTGCCGCACCTTCGCGGCGAGGTGCCGCTCGTGGGCGACACGCCGGGCGAGTTCCGGATCGACGGAGAGGTCGTCATGCTCGGCCTCGGTCACGAGCGGACCGGCATGCACGCGGCCACTCCTGAGGTCGGTGACGGCGACGTCTTCGGGTTTGAGGCCGGCGATCGATGCCGCCACGAGCACGCGGATCGCCTGCACCCGGGCCGGCTCGAGTTCCACGTCGGGCTGCGTGCGGACGTTGACGCTCGCGGTCTTCATCGCGCCGCCGCTCAGGCCGCCGTCGAAGCCCGACCGCGCGGCGACGTCGGTGAACACGGCGGCCCGCTCGATGCCCGGCATCGAGCAGATCACGTGGGCGAGCTCCTCCTGGACCGCGACCCGCAGCATCTCTTCCTGCACGGCCCGGCTCTGCCAGGGGCTGTTCTTCTCGAGCGCCCGCTTGAGGCTGCTGCCGAACTCGCGGGGCAGCGCCTCGGCATCGACGAGCGCCCGCATGTAGGCGCTCTGCCGCGGCCGCGGCACCCACACGCGTCCGTCTTCGGTACGGTGATCGACGAGCTGCGCCCGGTCGAAGGCGGCCTCGATGATCGCCATTTCCGACGACGGCAGCACCGTGCCGGGAAGCAGTTCCACTTCTTCGTTGATCGGCCGGTCGCGGACGAGCCAGGCGGCCCAGCCCACCGCGGCCGCAACGAGCCCGAGCGCGAGCACCTGGGCCACGCTCACCCGCGGCAGGCGACCGCTCGACGCTGATTCTGCGAACTGGTTCATCGGTCTCCTTTCGGTTCAGGCCGCCCTGCTCCGGGTCCGCCGGCACGGGAGACGCAGCGTGACGGCGGTGCCACCTTCAGGACACGCCGTGACACCGAGCGAACCGCCGAGCCGAGCAGCCATGGCATCGAGATCCGCTGCCCCTGCGGCGCGGGGGGCGCCCGAGTCGGCCACCTCGATCTCGATCGTGCCGCCGGCGGCGACGGCCGTCACCACCACCTCCCGCAGCGGAGGCAGGTCGCTGTGTGGATCGGGCACGACCGCGGCCATGACTGCCTGCCGGATGACCGCCGCGAGCAGGCGGGCGAGTTCGTGCGGATCACCGTATCCGTCGAGCCGCGGATCAATGTCACAGGCGAACCGCACGCCCGGGGCGTCTCGCCGGGCGGCGGCCACGGCTGTCGCCACGAGATCGCCGATCGTGGGCGCGGTCCAGATCGGCAGGATGCGGGGGCCGGTGTCTCCCGCGGCTTCTCCCGCCGCACACGATGGGTCTCCTGCCGTCATGACGAAGCCTCCTTGCTTCGGTGCACGTGCTGTCATGGCCTCGCTGCGAGGCCCCGCGGAACGTCGGTCGGTCGGTGTGTGCCGTGCGTCAGGTGGCGTGGGCGGCCCGGCGCGGCTCCGCCGCGCCGCAGATGCCGTCCATCACCCAGCGATTCACGTCGGCGAGCATGGCCCGCGACACCGTGTGCGTCGCGTCGTGCGTCTCCGCAGCCGGGTAGATCCTCAAGGCCAGTTGGGCACCGGCTGCGTGGAACAATCGCAGCGTGCGATCGGTCCGCGCCGCGGCGGCCTCATCGGCGTCCCGGGGGGCGCAGAGCAGCATCGGCAGCCGCCGCACGTCGGCGATGCGGGCGAACAGCCCCTCGTCGAGCGGGAAACCTCCGCCGAGCGACACGGCGCCGGCGAAGGCCGTCGGGTGACGGCAGGCGATCCGGAAGGCATCCCGGCCTCCCATCCCCTGCCCCACGACGTAGATGCGGTCGGGATGAACGCTCAGTCGGCCACACGCCCGGTCGATCGCCTCCCACACCGGATCGGCGACGTCGGCCCCGGCGGCGGGCGGAGACGCCTGCACGGCGACGAAGTTCCGCAGGCTGACCCGGGCCATCGTCCGCCCCAGGTCGAAGTTCCCCGCCCCCGGCAGCCAGACGAGCAGCGGATACAGATAGCCCGCCTCGTAGCCCTGCGGCAGGAAGACACGGGCGTCGCCCATCCAGTCGGGCAGCGCGGCCCGCGGAGGCCGGACCTGTCCGGCGGCGGGCTGTTTGCCATTGCCGCGTACGGAACGCTTGGACCGCCGACCACTCATGCCACACCTCTTGACGCTCGGGAACCGGCCGTCGGCACACGGACGGCCTGGCGGGAGACGGCGGGTTGTAGCCGACCCCAACCAGGGGGACAACGTCAACGCGGGCCCAAGGCGGTGTCAACGCAACCGGGCCGCGCGGCAACCGCGCGGCCCGGGCATTCCAGGCAAGCTGGGCGGGCGGCGATGTCAGGCGGCGGCGCCGGTGAGCCGGTTCATCGCCGCGACGAGCTCCTTGACCGCGGCGATGCTCTTGTCGAGCGCGGCCCGCTCGGCCGGCAGGAGCGACAGTTCCACGATCTTCTCCACGCCGCCGGCACCGAGCACGACCGGCACGCCGACGAAATAGCCGCCCACGCCGTACTCCTTGTCGCAGTAGGCCGCACAGGGCACGAGCCGCTTCTTGTCGCGGACGACCGCCTCGACCATCTGGGCCGTGGCCGCAGCCGGGGCGTAGTAGGCGCTGCCCGTCTTGAGCAGGCCCACGATCTCGGCGCCGCCGTTGCGGGCCCGATCGACGATCGCCTCGAGGCGGTCGGGCTTCACGAGCTGCGTGACGGGGATGCCGCCGACGCTCGTGCACGACGGGATCGGCACCATCGTGTCGCCGTGGCCGCCGAGCAGCATCGCGGAGATGTCCTCCACGCTCACGCCGAGCTCCATGGCGAGGAACGAACGGTAGCGGGCGGTGTCGAGGATGCCGGCCTGACCGATCACGCGGCCGGCGGGAAAGCCGGTTACCTGGAACGTCCGCTGCACCATCGCATCGAGCGGGTTGGAGACCACGATCACCACCGCCTGCGGGCTCGTGTCGCGGATCTTCGCGGCCACGTCGCCCACGATCTTCGCATTCGTCGAGAGCAGGTCGTCGCGGCTCATGCCCGGCTTGCGGGCGATGCCGGCGGTCACCACCACCACGTCGCTGCCGGCCGTGTCGGCCCAGTCGGTCGTGCCCACGAGCTTCGAGTCGAAGCCCATGATGGGCGAGGCCTCGAAGAGATCGAGCGCCTTGCCGGCGGGCATGCCCTCGGTGGCGGGGATGTCGAGGAGGACGATGTCGCCGAGTTCGCCGGCGGCACACCAGTGGGCGGTGGTGGCGCCGACGTTGCCGGCACCGATGATCGAGATCTTCGCGCGTCGCATGCAGATGCTCCTGAAGTGGGAAGAAACAGGGTGTGATTCGAACGAGACGGGTGGGAGGCGGGCGGGTGGGAGGCGGGCGGGCGGCCGTCAGGTGCCGTCGCCCGGCACGTCGATGCGGTCGGGGAGTGCCTCACGAGCCTGACGCTCGGCGAGCCGCGCGGCGCGTCCCGACGCCCAGACACCGTAGATCACCGCGGCCGCCACGGCGGCGCCGAGACCCGCGAAGATCCAGGAGAGCACGGTGCTGGTTTCGGCGGTGGAGGGGGGCTTCCGCCACTCGGCCCGCCGCGCGACGAGAAGGGCCGTCTCCCGCCGCTTGTCCTTCTCCTCGCGGTCGCCCTGCGACGAGATGATCGACACGTCGGCCAGCGGATAGCCGTAGCGCTTGAGGGCGAAGCCGTCGATCCGCACCCCTTCCGAGATCGAGTCGCCCGACGGCATCCCGGGCGGCAGGTCGCGGACGCAGCAGACGATCGGGTAGGTGTCTTGATCCTGCCCGTTGACGCGGATGAGCGGCGTCTCGACGAACACGAACAACTCCCAGTAATGGTCGGTGCCGAGCTGTTCGCGACGGAACGGCTCGTCGATCGCGATTCGCGTGGCCTTGCGGGCGATGCCCGTGATCGTGACCGGGTCGCCGCGATGGGCGGCATACCACTTCTTGGCCGGGTCGATGATCGCGAGGATCGTGTCGGCGGCGGCCGGTTCCCGGCGGCCCTCGTCGCGGGCGACCGCGGCGAGCATCGCGTAGAAGGCCTCGGCGTCACCGGCGGCGAGCCGGCCGCCGTCGCGAACCATATCGAAGAGGGCGTAGTCCATGCCGAGGCCGCCGAGGGGCGTGGCGGGCTCGAAGGTGACACCGCCGGCCGCCATCACGACCGCCGGCCGCGACTCGGGCCAGGCCGCCGCCTCGGACGGTGCGCCGGTCGGCGCCGGGCCGATGCCGGCCGAGAGCGGCAGGCCCACCACGCTGGCCGGCTCATCGATCGGTTGCCAGCGAGGCCAGGCCTGCGGCGCCGCTTTGACGAGCACATCGATCAGGCGGCCATCAGCCGCGACGAGCCGCACGACATCGAAGCTCGGCTGGCCGAAGAGCCGCTCCTGTTCGGGCGAGAGCCGCTGCGGGGCCACGAACGTGACGCGACCACGCACCCGCACGAGGGCGTCCCCGATCGCGGGCCCGTCGCTCGCGAGATCGGCCGCCGCCGCCCGCCAGCCGGTGGCCAGCTCGACAGGCGGGATGAGCCGGGCGAGCACGCGGATCGCCAGTTTCTGCTCGTCGTCGCCCCAGGCCGAGGCCTGCTCGAGGCCCCGCCGCTGCTCGCGGTCGATGCCCCGCTCCCGGAGGAACGTGGCCACGTCGGCCGCCGGCTCGCCCGACCGAACGTCCCCGGCGGGCACGACCACCGCGACCGCCACAACCGCAGCCGAGAGAACCGCCGTCATGACACGTCGGTTGCCAATCATCGCGAGTCCTCCTCGGCTGAAGCGTCGCCACGGGCCAGCCGCCGCAGCGATTCTGCCGTTGAAAACGGCGTGTACTCCCGCAGCGACGCATCGAGATCGACCGGCGCCTCGGCGGCCCGTCGCTCGTTCCAGCCGGCCCACCGCATGCCGAGCAGTGTCGCCGCCACGAGGGCCGACATCGTAACGATCGCCACGGTGCCGAGCGAGGTGCCCCCCGGCGCGACCGGCGGCAGCGGCTTCCACGCCGGCTCCAGGGCCATCAGGAGGGGGGCCACCCGGATGGTGTCGGCGGCATTGTAGGCATACCGCTTGAAGAAATAGCCCGTCACGTCCACCGGTTCGTGAACCTTCATGCCGACAGGCATGCCCTCGGGCAGTCGGAGAAACTGCACGACGAGCGGCGAGGCCGGGCCGCCGGCCGGCTCCAGCCAGCCCTGCCAGTAGCGGGCGATGTTGTAATGATTCTCGGGCGGCGTCAGTTCCTCGACGCGATGAAAGACTCCCTTGATTCGCACGAGTCGTCCGCGAAACGACCGGGGCTGGCCGAAGAGTTCCGCAAAGCTCACCCGGGGCGCCGGGGCCTTGGCGAGCGCGTCGCGGCCCGCCGCCTGGAGCGTGTTCCAGGTCTGCAGCCAGGCATCCATGTCGGCCTCACGAAAAAACGTGTCGTCGCGGACGCGGCCGAGCGATCCGGCATCGGCGCTCAGGTCGTCCGCCTCCGCGACGACCGGCTCCGGCTCCGGTTCGATCACGACCTCGTCCCCCGCCGGCGGACGGCCGCGAACCGTGTCGAGGGCCGTGTCGATGGGCGGCACGGCAGGCGGCCTTCGGACCGGAAACCAGACCCTCTCGATCACCGTCAGGCCGAGCAGCAGGGCCAGGGCCGGGGGCGCGAACCGCCACAGCAGCCGTCGGCGTTCGTTCCGCTCGAAGTAGTTCCGCGGACCGCTCACGGCTCGTGGCTCGCCGCCTGCTCCCGCTGCTGGCGACGCATCTCCCGCCACACGTAGCAGCCGAACGACCCGATGAGCGTGAAGGGCATCGCGAGCATCAGCAGGATGCTGTAGAAGTAACCGCGGGCCAGATTGAGCCCGTCGGGGTCGGACGTGTTGACCGCGTCCTTGCAGTTGGGGCAGCCCGAGGCGTCGGCCGCGAGGAGGATCACGGCGATGAGCGACAGGGCGGCGAGTGGAACGAGGCGTTTCATGATCGGGCGTCCTCGGGGCGGCACGATCACATTGTAGCGTCGAGGAGACCGACGGCCTCGTCGCCCGGGAAACCGTGGTACAGCATGAGGTAGATCACGACGCCGGTGACCGACACATAGAGCCAGATCGGCAGCGTGATCCGGCCCAGCCGCCGATGGGCCTCCCAGCGCCGCTTCCAGGCCAGGAAGAACATCCGCAGGGCGAGCACGGGCACGGCCGCGGCCAGGATCACGTGCGAGATCAGGATCGCGAAGTAGACGACCCGCACGCTCCCCTGACCCCTGAACGGCACGCTCCCAGCGACGGCGTGGTAGGTGAGATACGAAACGAGGAAGATCGCCGAGACGGCGAAGGCCGCCACCATCGCCGCGCGATGTGCCTTCCAGTTGCCGCGGGCGATCGTGACCCAGCCGATCACGAGCAGAACCGCCGCGATCGAGTTGAGCACGGCATTGAGCGTGGCCAGCGGATGCGCGGCCAGGAGCGGTATCGGCGCGACGCCGGAAGTCATGGGGCGGTCTCCGCCGCGGCCGGCCGCGTTGCCTCTCCGCCCGGCGGCCCCTTCTCGGCAAGCACCTCGCGGATCAGCTTCTCGAGCTCGGCGACCCGATCCTGCTGGAGCAGGTGGTAGCCGCCGCGCAGCCGCCCCAGCCGATCGAACACGACGCCGCGTTCCGAGTGCACGCCCACCTCCACCGGCAGCTTGAACGTCTTGAGGCCCACGTCACTGATCACCCGCATGTCGCCGGTCAGAAACTTCCACCGGGCGGGGTCGGCCGAGAACCGGTCGGCATACCGGCGGAGCACGTCGGGCGTGTCGTTGACCGGATCACACGTGAGGCTCACGACGACGAAGTCGGGGTCCTCGATCCCTGCCAAGATGTCGGCGATCGCCTGGTTCTCCCGAAAGCACGGCCCCGGGCAGTTGGAAAAGAAGATCGCCCCCATCCACACCTTTCCGGCGAGCGCCTGCGAACTGAACTCAGCCCCGGTCTGATCGGTGAGCGTGAAGGGGGTGTCGGCGATGTTCCCGGCCGACTCCTCATCGACCTCCACCTTCCCCGCCACCGGCAGCGGCGGCTCCGCCCGCCGCCCAGACTCGTCAGCACCAGGCCGACAGCCGCAGGCTACGAGCCCGAGCCCGAGCCCAAACAACCACAGGAGCGAGCCGGGATCGGCGGAAGCTCGAGCAGCATGTGGACCGAGTCCTCGAGGTCCACCGCGACGAGACTTCTGCCGTCCCGGCGGATGTGGCCAGTCAAGCCCGGACTCAGTGTGCCGCCGCATCGGCCGCCGCCTCCGCCGCCTTTTCGAGGAGCTTGACGTCCGACACCCGGGCCATGTGGAGGGCCCGCTCCTGCGACACCATGCGGTTCCGCATCCCGATGTCGGGGATGAGCATGATCGCGAGGAAGATCGCCATCATTGCGGCCGGGATCGTGAGCACGTACTTCCAGTTGGCCTCCCAGAGCACGTGCATGAAGAACAGCACGACGAGCATCGCCTTGGTGCACGACACGGCCATCATGAAGGCCCAGCCCACCTGCGGCTGGTCGCGCCACGGCCAGGCCGGCGAGTAGGTGAGAAACGACATCGTCGTGAGTCCGCAGAGGGCGAGGAACACGAGCAGGTACTTGCCGATGCCGCCGTGGGCGTGGTCGTCGGCGTGGCCATCGGCGTGGTCGTGCGCGGCCGAATGCTCGAGGGCCTGGTCGGCAGTCTCGCCGGGCCGCGTGACGGGGCCGTGGGGGTCGTGCGTGGGGTGGCTCATGGGCGATCGGTGCCTCGGTATGTCGGGATCAGAACAGGTAGAGCAACGGAAACAGGAAGATCCACACGAGATCGACGAAGTGCCAGTAGAGGCCGGCGTTCTCGATCATGCCGGCCCGCTTCGCGTCGAGCCGATAGCCGAGCAGAATTGCGAACACGATCAGGCCCACGAGCACGTGGATGGCGTGGAAGCCCGTCATCAGAAAATAAGTGCTGGCCCACATGTTGCCACCGGGGATCACGATCGGCAGCCGCAGCCAGGGAAAGACGTCGTTGAGACCGCCGCCGTGGCCGCCGCCATGCCCCTCCCCATGCGCGGCCCCTTCGGCGGGCAGCGGCATGATCTGATCGGCGACGACCGCCAGGTCGAAGGCCTGCTGGTCGGGGCTGGCGACCATCTTGCGCACCTGCTGCAGCCGGGTGCGGCCGGCGACCTGGTCCGCCGAGAGCCGGTCGGTGGGGGTGTCGTCGAGCTCCTTCAGCCGGTCGATCATCGCCGGCTGGCCGAGGCGGGCCCGCACGGCCGAACCGTAGTAGAGGTCGGGCCGCTCGTAGATCAGGCCGCGGGGCGCCCAGGGGTAGATGCCGTGCGAAAACTTGGACTGGTATTCGTAGGCCTTGATGCCGAGAAACAGCGTGCCGAGCAGGAGCGTGAGCAGCATCCAGGCTTTCGCCAGGCCCACCTTGTTGACCCGGGCCGCCTCGAGGGCGAGCACGATCGTGACGCTGGAGCAGATCAGCACGAACGTGTTGAAGGCGCCGATGGGCTCACTCAGATGCACATGGTGCGGCTTGGGCCAGACGGCGGCGCCGAACCGGAGCACGACGTAGCTGCCGAGCAGCGCCGCGAAGAACATGATCTCCGTCGAGAGAAAGAGCCACATGATCAGCTTGCCCTTCGAAAGGGGCAGGCCGGGCTGGTACTGCAGGGTCAGGTGGCCGTGATGGCCGTGACCGTCGTCGTGGCCGTGGCCGTGCGGGAGAGAGATCGCGGAGGCGTTCATCGTCGATGCCTGGGTCGATGCCTGGTTGGGATGATGGTCTGCGGGATTGAGCGGGGTGAAGACTGGTGTCGGAAGATCACGCGGGGCGACCGAACGCGACGGCCGCACACAAGAGCCCCAGCAGCGTCGCCAGCGACGTGAGCAGGAGCGAGCGGGCCGAGGCGTCGTCGCGGCGGATCGCGAACCGAGCCGTGGCCACAGCATACGCGACGGCGGCCACGGCCGCCGCCAGGAACAGCCGCACGCTGCCCGACGGCACGGCGAGCACGAGGCTGACGGGCACCATGGCCAGGGCGGCCGACAGGGCCTGGCCCGCGGCCCGCAGACCGGTCGGATCGACGACCGTGAGCATCTGGAGGCCGGCAGCCGCATAGTGGCCGCGATAGAGCCAGGCGATCGCCATGAAGTGCGGGAATTGCCAGAGGTAGAGCACGCCGGCCAGCGCCGCAGCGGCGAGTCCGCCGCGGGCATCGCCGGCGGCCAGCCGGGCCGGGCCATCGGCCGCCAGCCAGCCGATCGCCACGGGGAGCGCGCCGGCGATCGCGCCGACCGCCGTGTTGAGCGGCGAGACGAGCTTCAGGGGCGTGTAGACGACGACGTAGAGGAGCCACGTGGCGGCCGCGGCCGCGGCCGCGGGCCAGCCCCCCGCCGCGGTGATCACCGCGGCGCCGCAGAGGAGCAGCGCCGCCGACCACCAGCCAGCCACTGCGACGGGCAGCTCACCCGCGGCGAGCGGACGCCCCGCCGTCCGCGGCATGAGCCGGTCGGTGCGCCGCTCCAGAATCTGATTGACGATGCTCGAACTGGCCGCCACGAGCGCGGTGCCGACGAGCACGCCCACGAGCCGGAGTGGTTCCACGGGCCGGCCACCGGTGAGCCAGGCCGCCGTGGCCACCGTCGCCAGCACCATCACTGCGATTCGTGGCCGGACGAGCTGCGAGATCGTGGCGACTCGAGAACGCGAGGCCGATGGCACCATGATGACGGGCGCGGCGGCGATCAGCGGTCCATCGACCGGCGGCAGCATCTCGGCCCTGGCGGTGGCGACGGGCGTCATGCGAAAGCCCTCGCGGCCGCCGCAGATTTCGGGAGCCGGCCGCGTTCGAACGCCCCGGACACGATCGCGAGCACGACCGATCCGCCGAGGATGAGCATGCCGAGCACGACATGGCCGGTGACCACCCAGGCCGACCAGGCGCTGCGGGCCACCCGCGCATCGGTCGATTGCCAGGCCTCCGGGAGGACGCCATCGGGGATGCCCCAGTTCGCGACCCACGCACCGCCGCCGAGCAGGAACTGGCAGACGACCACCGCCACCAGCGCCCGGGCCCACCAGCGAGCCGGCGAGGGCCCATCGGGCACGCCGGCGAGCGCCGCAGCGGCGAGCGCCGCGACTGCACAGGCCCCGAGCAGGTGCAGCGCGACGAGCCAGCCGAACGTGCCGGGATCGATCGTCGCATCCGCATGCCGGAGCTGGGCGCCGGCCACGAGCTGCACGTACGACGCGACGAGCAACGCGGCGGCCACGCGACTGCCGCCCGCCGGTGGGGACACCACACGCCGCCGGGTGAGCGTGGCCACCGCGACGGCCACGGCGAAGAACAGCGGGCCGGTGCAGGCATGCACCTTCGCGACGGTCTTGTCGTCGAGCAACACGCGGGCGCCACCGAGCAGGCCCTGCACCACCACGAGCAGCACGGCGGCCGCCGCCAGCGCCCGCACGGCCGGCGTCGCCCCCGACAGCCACACGACGGCGACCAGCACGAGCGTGATCATCCCCACGACCGCCCCCAGCAGCCGGTGGCCGTGCTCGAGAAACAGGTCCCAGGGCCCGTGAAACCATTCGGCGAACGGAAACAGGAACATGTTGTGGCCATACGTGCCCGGCCAGTCGGGCACCGCCATCGCCGCCTCGTACGTCGTCACGAGCGCCCCGAACGACAACAGCACCGCCGTCACCCCGACGAGCATACAGCTCACCAGATGCGGCCAGTTCCAGGTTGTCGGCGAGGGTTGATGCATCGAATGTTCAGCGATTCCGTCCAGGTTCATCCGCCCAGCGGGGAGGTCAGGGATCGGTGAGAGGATCCCGAGCCTTAGGCCGCCGCGGCCTTCAGCGAGGGAACTCGCACCGTCCCTCGCCGGCTCGGGCCACACGACGTCTCCGGGGGCTAGTGCGAAGCCAGGGCCGCCGCCGCAGCGGCCGCGTTCGGCGGATCCGTCTGCATGAGGTGGTCCTTCTCGCAGCCCGGCACGGAATACTCGTAGGGGCCACGGTACACCACAGGCTGGAAGTCGAAGTTGCCGTGCCCCGGCGGACTCGGCGCGGTCCACTCGAGGGTGTTGGCATTCCACGGATTTCGGCCGGCGACCGGCCCGTAGAACATGCTCCAGAAGAAGTTGGCCGCGAAGATGATCTGGGAGGCGACCATGCCGATCGCGCACCAGGTCATGAAGGCGTTGAGGGGCTGGAGGTGATGGAAGGTCTCGTAGTGATAGGCGTCGGCCAGCCGGCGGGGGAAGCCGACGGCTCCGAGGATGTGCATGGTGAAGAACGTGCCGTTCATGAAGATGAACGTGAGGAAGAAGTGCACCTTCCCCCAGAACTCGTTCATGGTGCGGCCGAACATCTTCGGAAACCAGAAGTAAATCGCCGCCCACACGCCCATGGCCGTGCCGGCGAAGAGCACGTAGTGGAAGTGGGCCACGATGAAGTAGGTGTCGTGGATGAAGATGTCCACCGGCGTGGCCGCCATGAAGATGCCGGAGAGGCCGCCGATGATGAACATCGACACGAACGCCAGGGCGAAGAGCATGCTCGTCGTGAACTGGATGCGACCCCCCCAGATCGTGCCGAGCCAGTTGAACGTCTTCACGGCGCTCGGCAGGGCGATCATCATGGTGGACACCATGAAGGTGATGCCGAGGGCGGGGTTCATGCCCGACATGAACATGTGGTGGCCCCAGACGATGAAGCCGAGTCCGGCGATGCCCGCAACGGAGTAGACCATGGGGCGATAGCCGAAGAGCGGCTTGCGGGCGAACGTCGTGAGGATGTCGCTCACCATGCCCATCGCCGGCAGGATCATGATGTAGACGGCCGGGTGGCTGTAGAACCAGAACAGGTGCTGCCAGAGGAGCGGCTGACCGCCGCCGGCCCCCGGCACCGCGTTGTTGACGACCAGCCCCTCGGGCGAGAAAAAGCCGGTGCCGAGCATGCGATCGGCCAACTGCATGAAGCCGGCGGCCGTGAGCACCGGCAGGGCGAAGGCCTGCAGCACCGCCGTGATGAACATGCCCCAGATCGTCATCGGCAGGCGGAACATCGTCATGCCGGGAGCCCGCATGAGGATGATGGTCGTCATGTAGTTCACGCTTCCGAGCATCGACGACACGCCCACCATCGTCAGGCCGAGGAGCCAGAGCGTCTGCCCCCAGCCGCCGGACGGCGAGGAGGCGACGTTGGTCGAGAGCGGCGGGTAACTCGTCCAGCCGCCGGACGCCGCGCCCCCTTCGACGAAGAAACTGGCGCCGAAGAGGATGAACGCCGGCCACATGAACCAGTACGACAGCATGTTGAGCGTGGGAAACGCCATGTCGTCGGCGCCGATCATGAGCGGAATCAGGTAGTTTCCGAAGGCACCGGCCAGGATCGGGATGATCACGAGGAAAATCATGACCGAGGCGTGCATCGTGAAGAGCATGGTGTAGAACTCGGGGGCCATCTGGCCGCCCTCCTGGGCGAAGAGCTTGCCGAGCACCGGCACGTCGGACCATGGCCAGGCGATCTGCCAGCGGACCGCCAGCGCGAGAAGTCCTCCGATCAGGAACCAGACCAGCGTCGAGAAGAGGAACTGCAGACCGATGACCTTGTGATCCTTGGAGAACACGTAGGTCGAGAGGAAGTGACCGATTCCCCCCTTGGGGGCATGGGCCGGGGCGGACACGGTGACGGTTCCGTGATCGACGGCGGCGGCGGTCGGGGGTGTCATGATTGAGTTCTCCGGATTGCTCTCGGCGGTAATGGTCGAATTCGGGATCAGTTGGCGGCCAGTGAGTCGCCGGCATCGGGCGGGGGCTGCGTCGCCTGCTGTTCGGCGTACTTTCGCTCCAGCCAGGCCTCGAACCGGGCCCGCGGCTCGAACGTCACCCGGCCTTTCATCTTGTAGTGCCCCCAGCCGCAGAGTTCGGCACAGACGATGTCGAACTCACCGGCTTCCCGGGCCTTGAACCAAACGGGGATCTTCATGCCGGGCACGGCATCCTGCTTGATCCGCACGTTGGGCAGGAAAAAGCTGTGGAGCACGTCCATGCTCTTGAGTTGCACCAGCACGTCCTCGTCGATCGGCAGATGCAGGTCGTTGGTGAGGTGGAGGTCGTCCTGGGTGCCGAGTTCACCATCGCGACCCGGATACCGCAGACGCCACTCGAACTGCCGGGCCACCACCTCGACGGTCGGCGACATGTCGGGCCGCCGCATCTTGACGTCGGCCCAGGCATTCATCTGGTAGATCGCGAGAAACAGCAGCGTGGCCGCCGGAATGATCGTCCACACGACTTCGAGCGTATGGCTGCCGTGGATGTAGGTCGCCGGCCGGTCGGTCGTAGCCGCATCGTATTTCCAGATGAACCAGAACAAGGCGACTTCGGTGGCGACGAACACGACGCCTGTCAGGGCCAGGATGAAGTAAAACAGCGCGTCGATCTGGGCCCCGTGGGTCGAGACGTCCTTGGGCAGCCAGTGGTCGAACGCGGGCGCTATCGCGAACGTGGCCACTCCGAGCACCGGTACGGCGAGGAACAGCAAACCCCAGAAGATTCCCGACAGACGATTCCGCACGACGTCACTCCTGAATCAGGTTGTCTTCCTACCGGGCGTCGGCCGCCCGCTCATCGCCCCTGGGCCACCAGCGTGCGGTCGGCTCCGAGTTCGCCGTCGAACTCATATGGGAGCGAGAGCACGTAGTTCACGATATGCCAGATGTCCTCGGGCGGCACCGTGCCCTTGGCCGCGGGCATCGGCGCGCCGTTGATTCCGGCGTGAATCCGGTAGTAGAGGTCGAGAGGCCGCCGCCCTCCGCGATAGATTCCGTGCCGCAGGTTCCGCGGCGGAATCGTCCGGGGACGGAGGGCGTCGCCCTCGAGCACCCGCCCGAACCGGTCGAGCCACGCGAGTTGGGCCCGGTGCTCGGCCGCTTCCTCGGCACTCATGCCGGAGGTCGAGGTCTCGCCGGCCTTCGCCAGGCCGCTTTGCACCTCCTTACCGATCTCGACGATCGCCTTGTTCCAGTCGTCGTAGTCATTGGCCTGGCCGTCACCGAGTCCCGTGGGTCCGTGGCACTTCACGCAGTTGGCCTTGTCGCCGTAGAAGAGTTCCTTTCCCTTGGCGATCGACGCGGCAAGGTCGAGGCCGGCGGGCATCTCGGGCACGGTGATCCGGGCATCGGCCGCAGACTGCCACTTTTCGGCCACCGGCGTGAGCGTCTCGGCGACGAGGAAATCACGCGTCTCGGGGAGTTTGCCCTCCGCGTCGTCATCGAGTTCGAAGTAGGCCCTCATCAAGGCCAATTCCGTCTCGCCGCGGATGGCGAGGTACTTCACATACTCGGCGAGAGCGTCGATTTGCACGTCGCTCAAGAGCGCGAACGACGGCATCGATGTGCCGGGGATCCCGTTGTGCAGGATCCGGACCAGATCCTCGTGCGTCGGCTTGTCGGACCGCTCCGTGCTCTTGAACTTGAAAACGCCGGGGCGGTAGTCGCGTGGATACGGATTGAGGAAGGCGGCCGTCGGCCCCATCGCGTCGCCCGTGATGCCGTGGCAGTGGCCGCAGTGCTCGCGATAGAGGCCGTTCTTGCGGCCGGCGATGTCGCTGCGGACGGGCCCGGCTGCGAGCTTGAGTTTGGCGAGATCGAGGCCCGATTCCGGCAGGGCCACGGGCTCGTCGGGCGTGCCGAACATCGCGAGCAGGATCGTGGAAACCTGCCGCTCCTGATCGGCCGACAGCCGCTGCTTGGTGGCCTCGACCATGTTCAACCGGAAGTATGCGGGCGGGGTGCGGCCGCAGCCTGCCATCCCGACCACCAGGGCCAGCATGGCGACGACACGAACCGGGACGGGGCGTGCTGCACGATCGTTGATGATTGGATTCATGGGCATGGCTGTGAATGATGCGCTCAACTTCCCAGGGTGGCGGCCGGCACTTCCAGGGTTCCAAGGTCCTTGATTTCGTCGGCCTCCAGGCGGATCTGGAACCTGCCCTTCGGCGTCCACTTGAGTTCCGGCTTCGACAGACCGATGGCGCCGCTCGGGCCCGACGACCGCTCGTGCCAGACCTGGAACTCGAGCGGTTCACCGGCCGGAAGATCGGGGATCGTGAACGTGCCATCGGCGGCCGACACGGCCACGTAGCCATCCTTGCGGAAGACGCAGTAAGCCTTCATCCAGGGGTGGATGTTGCAGGTCACCATCGTGGGCATGCCGGTCTCCGAATCCGGCTTGTAGACCGTGCCGGCGCCCGCCGGAATCAACTGGTTGAAGCTGGTTCCGGCGATGTTCGTGTTGTGGCCGATCGGGTCGCTGTTGCGGACGTCCACCGGCTGCCCGACGCGGGCGGCGAAGACGGGCGCGAGGAACTCGCAATTCTTCTGATCGAACACGAGCGGCGCGTCGGAAACGGGGTTTTTCACGCGCGTCGTCTTCCGCGCGAACACGACGACGTTCGCCAGTCCCTTCGACGAAGCATCGACGAGCAGCGACCGGTCGAAGAGCTTCATGCCCCCCTTGGAGCAGACCTCGGTATCCTTGTCGACGACCAGGGCCCGCGGCTCGCCGACCGTGCCGGCATAGACGAACCGACCCTTGAGCGTCCCCCAGCCGGTGCCGGTGGAAGCCGCCGCCTCCGCGGAACCTCCGGGAACGGCGGCCGAAACGAGCGTGGCCCGCAAGGCGCCGGCCGCCTCGGCATCGGCCCCCGGCACGGCAACCCGTGCCGGACGGCAGCCGGTGAACAGACCGAGCGAAACACCGAGCACCGAAAGGATCCGCAACGCAGCCATCACCATGACCTTCACTTCTGAAACAACCCGGGGGCCAGGACGATCTCACCCAGATCGGTGCCGGAGGCGGCGACGGTCACCTTCTTCCGACCCTTGGCAGCCTTCTCGGACTTGCCGCCGATCGTCATCTCGCCGATGTAGCCGGCCTTCTCATGCCAAAACTGCAGCTCCACCTCGCCGGCCGGCACACCCTTGATCTCGAAGCTGCCATCGGCCTTCGACACGGAGGCATAGGGGTTTGGCCGCACGACCAGCCAGGCCTTCATCCACGGATGAATGTTGCAGGTCACCTGGGCGGGAATCGCCTCGTCGCTGGAGAACTTTACCGCGGACTGACCCCCCGCCGGGATCAGGTTGTTCGACGGAGGATTCTTCACCGTGGCCACGTTGCTGTTGTGCCCGACGGTGTCGGAATTCTTGATCACGAGTTCCTGACCGGTCTGCACGAACTGCACGTGCGGCTCGAACCGGCAGCCCTTGTTGTCGAGCTCCGGCTTCTGGCCGGCCGCGGCTGCCGCGAGTTCCGGATTGACCTTCACGCCCTTGTCCCGCACATAGACGACCACGTTGGCAATGCCCTTGTCGGCACCCACCACGAGCTCCTCCGCGACGAGTTTGTGCTTGCCACAGACCTCGACATCCTTGTCGGCCTTGAGCTCCGATGCGGCCGGGGCCTCACCACCGAACACGAACCGACCCTTGATCGAACCCCATTCATCGGCGTGCACGACCGACACGCCGCAGCAGGCTGCGGCCACGACGGCACTGCGAACGATTGACTTCAGCATGACAGTTCTCCGGAAGATCGGGCGAGTGAACAGGCCAGCGACGGCGAGCCGCCGCTCCAATGATCAGTTTAGTGCGACGCCCCCTGCGGGGGAGTTTGCGGGCGGTTCCGCCCGGGTCTGGCGGGGCTCGGCGGCCGGCGGCGGTTGCTTGAGGAACGCCTCCAGCGAGAGGCTCCGCTTCGCGAACAGGTCGAAGTGCATCAGGAGGTCGGTGAGCGCCTCCACCTGCTGCTCGCTCGTCCCCACGTAGAGATCCTGGCTCACCGGCTTGTCGAACGGGATGTTCACGGGCATGCCCGTGTAGGGCAGGAACCGCTTGGGGTTGGCGATCCAGTTGTGGACGTACTCCGGGCGCAGCCGTTCATGCACACGCTCGAGCTGCGGGGCCAGCGCCTTGGGATTGCCGGGGGGCGAGTAGCTGCCCACCAGGTGACACTTCACGCAGTAGTTCGTGTTGGTGACGATCTTGAGCGCGCCCTCCAAATGGCCGGGCTTCGTCGTCTCCTTCACCGCGATGGCGCTCTCGTCGAGCCGCGGATCGTAGACATAGGGATATTCTGCCCCGTCCACCGCCGCGAAGTAATCGACGAGCGATCCCGCCTGCTGCGAGCTGAAATTGAACTTCGGCATCCGGAGCACCGCGGGCGGACGGATCGGATGCGGATTCAGCAGGAATTTGTGCAGCCAGGCCGACTGCACCTTGCGGCCTTCGCCCACGAGCGGCGGCGGCAGCCAGCCCCAGGCGTCGTCGGGCTTCACGTTGGGATTGATCTGCTTCTCGTCGGCGATCACCACCGGGAACAGCAGCTTGGCGAGATCGCCCCCCCGCGGCGGATAGTGGCGACCGGCAGCCAAGGCGTCTTGGGGCACCACGAGATTCTGGGCGCCCACCTGCCGCGCCTCGCCGTCGATCAGCACGTCCCGCCACAGCGTGAACGGACGATGGACGACGGCTTCCGCGTCCCCTTCCTCTATCGGCACGCCGTCTTCATCGACGAGTTGCGGCCTGCCGGTGACGGGATCCAGCACCGGCATCCCGACGAGCGTGGCCTTCCGCCGTCCTTGCCGGTCGGCGGCGAGGGACATCGCCACCTGCTGATCGGTGAAGTGCGGCGACAGGTAGGGGTAGTCGGCGACCTCGGTCGCCTCACCGAGCGAGCCGGGCTTGTAGCGGATGTCCCAGCGGTCCATCTGCAGTGCGTGGCAGCCGCCGCAGTTGTACTGTTCGGCCACGACGAGACCGTCGAGGCGGGCCTGCTCCCTGGGTCCCGGCTTGTGGACGTACTGCGGCGCCGGCGGTTCGGCCACGAGGCCGAGCACGAACGTCATCACCGCCTCCCGCTGCCTCGCGTCGAACGGGAACTGCGGCATGCGGTACCGTTCGTTATACGTCTTGTTTTCGGCCTTCTTGTAGTCGTAGCTCCGCGGCGCCCGCAGCTTCTGCCAGAGGAAGCCTTCCCGCTCGTGGCCGACGAGCTTTTGCACGAAGTAGCCGGTATCGGGATCGAGCGACTCGACATCGACGTGCCCGCCCTCGTGCGTGACGCCGTAGGCCAGTTCCTTCGGGAAGGGATCGTCGCCGTCGGCGGCAGATTTTTCGTGCCCCGCCGATGAACCGTGGCCGTGGTGGCCGCCGTGGCCCCCGGCGAGCTGGTGCATCACGAAGTGCGACACCTGCTCGAAGGCGATCCGTGACGGATCCTTCCGGCCCCAGTCGGCGAGCGCCGCACCGGCCGCCTTGCCATCCTCGAAGCCGGGAATGTCGTGACAGGAGTAGCAGGCAAGCTTGGCGATCGTCTTCTTGCCGACGTAGTGCAGCAGCGTGGCGTCGCGATTCTGCCCGAGGCCCGCGAGCAGCTGCTCGTCCCCCTTGATGGCCGTCTGCTGCGCGGCAGCCAGGCCATCCCTGAGCACGATTTCCGCGCGGGCGGCGGGGAACCGCTCCTTCAGATACATCAGCGCCAGCTCATCGAGCGCGGTCCGTTCGTCCTGCGTCAGCGACGTGGCCGAAGGGATGTTCTCCGGCTTCCAGTTCTCGGTCGATCGCATCAGGTATTCGGTGGCGTCGGCCGCCGGATCGGAAACGGTGCCGTCCGCCAACTTCTCGGGCTCGAGGAGCACGTTGGGCATGATCGTCTTCGGGTGATACCGCGCCGGCTCACGGAGCCAGCTGTAGAGCCACTCGCGGCCCCGGGGATTCGACGCCGCCTTGGCGCCGACCCGCGAAAGGTTCGGCCCGTGCGTGCTGCGCGCCTCGGGGAAGTCGGCATGCTGGTGACAGGCGAGACAACCACGCAGTTGCACGACCTTGCGGCCCCGGGCCGGATCGGCGGCGGCCGTGATGCCCTCGAAGGGCTTCACGTAGTCGAAAGGGGCGCTCGACTGGGTCATGTAATGGATCATGGAACGGATCTCGAGCGGCTCGTACCGCATCGACTCCTCGAGCCCCTTCCCCTCGAGGTGATCCCAGAGCCCGAAGAACCGCGGCATCTTCGTGGACGGCCGGAAGTCCTGCGGATTCCGGAGCCAGGAATAGAGCCAGTCGAAGCCCACCTTGCTGGCAACGTGCCGCAGGCTCGGACCGACCTTGGGAAACGTGCCAGGTGTCTCCGGGTCCTTGAGCAGCGATGCAAGCTCGTGCGACCGCGCCGAGAGCTTGGCCTCGGCGCCGGCCGCCGCATCCCGCTCGATCGCCTCGCGGAGCCGCTCGCGGGCCCCGCCGCCATCGGGGCTCGACTTGACCTCGTCGAGCCAGCGGCCGACCGTCGGCCCGAGCTGGGCGAGGCCGCCGTCGACGGCCAACGCCTCGGCGACTTCGTGGTAGTTCGGGGCCAGACGCATGTCGGGGCCGATGCGCTTGTCGGGGCCCGACCAGCCGTTGATCTCGTGGCAGCCGTAGCAGCCGTACTGCCGGATCAGGTGATAGCCCTCGACGAGCTTCGGCGCCGGGGGATCCGGAAACTTCTCGCTCGGCTCGAGGTCCACCACCTGATGGTGACACTTCAGGCAGCTCGATTCTTCGAACCGCTGCGGCAACATCGGGAAAATCCAGTGGTGGTTGTTGAACCAGCCGTGGTCGTCGTGCCATTCATGGGCCTGCTTCGGGGAGTTCGGCGAGTGCGAGGCCCACTTGAAGCTCGTGGAACTCCCCTGTCCCTGGTGGCAGATCGTGCAGCCGAACGTCTTCATCGGGTGGGGGCTCGAATCACCGACGAACAGATCGAGCCGCGGATGCGACGAGTAGGGCTGCGGCACGCCGCGACGGACCTCGACCTGCAACGGCTTGCCCCATCGGGGCGTTTCGATGAGCGAGGTCAGGGCGACGGTTCGTCCGAGCGTCTTGCCGCCGCCCACTTCGGCGATCACGTCGCCGACCGCCAGACCAGCCTCGGCTGCCGGCGACTCGGGCAACACGACGCTCACGGTGGGGTCATCGGCGTTGAACAGGCCTCGCGGTGCCAGCTGGAACCCGTAGAGCTTCTCCAGCTGGGATTGCCGTCGCCGTCCGCCGTGGTCGATGAGGGGGCCGACGTCGGTGTCGGCAGCGTGAGCGACACCGTTTGCGACTGCTTGTAGGCCGCTTCGGTCGGCGCCCCCGGCACCGACTTGTCCATGCCGCGGTGGCAGGTCGTGCACCGGTCGAAACGGGCGACGTCGCGGAAATTGTTGTTGAGCGTGAGTTGCGGCAGCCAGAGCTGATCCACCCGCAGCGGGCCGTTGAAGGCGTCGAGCACGGGCAGTTCGAGGACCGATTTGCCGGCGTTCGGCCGCCGATCGGCGAGCGTCTTTTGCAGCTGCGCCAGCTTGCCGCGATGGTCGGCCACGGCCTTGGCGGCGGCATCCTCCTCCGCAGTGAGCCTCACGAGCGTGGCATCGAGTTCCTTCCGATGCGTGTTGGCGGCCTGAAACTCGAGCGTGGCCGACGCCACTTCAGTCCGCTTGGAATCGGCCAGGGCCAGAAGTTCGGCCTGCCGATCCTGCGGCAGTTCGTCGGCGACGGCCAGTTCGTAATCCGCGCGGTTCTTGTCGAGTTCCGCCTTGCGAAGCTTGAGCGCCCCGGCGAGCAGGTCTTCGCGGAACTTGGCCCGCTTGGCGATGTCGCGGAGGCGGGCGAGCAGGTCGCCCCGCAGCACGAGCCGCTCATCGGCATCGGCCTGCCTCACGAGCGCGTCGACGTCGAGTTCCGCTCGATCCGCGGCCTCGGCATCGGCCGGCACGGTCCGCACCTGGGCGATGAACTGCTTGGCCAGGCCGGCGTCGAGATCGGCCCGCCGGGCCGCCGCGAGCTGGTTTTCGAGTTCCTCGCGTCGCGCCTCATAAGCGGCCGAGTCCTGCTCCGCGACGCGGGCGGCGGCCGACCACGTCTCGAGGTTGCGGAAGCCGCGGGCGTACTTCTTCCAGGGCCGGTTGTGGTCGGCCGCGAGCATGAGCACCGTCGCGAGCAGCAGCACGATCGCCACCAGCCCGAAGACCACGTGAAGGATCTTGAGATTCCGCCAGGTCTGTTCTGTAGCAGGCATGGGTGTGGTTCAAAGAAGCCGGGCGCGAAGCCGAAAGCCCGGCGTTAAAAGTTGAGCGACAGTTCCGGAATGCTGATGATGTATTTGAGGTTGAAGGTCCACCGCAGGATCATCTTGATCGGCAGCGTGAGCATGAGCAGCATGAGGTTCGCCATGATCATGTACCGGATGAACCCCATCTTGGCGAAGAAACCGCGAAACACGGTCACGGCGAGCAGCGGCGGCAGGACCAGCAGGTAGGCCCCGAGCAGAACGAGTCCCGGCGCCTCGCGGAGCAGGATGTAGCCGATCTGGGAGAGCGTGCCCGCTCCCTGCGGCGGCCGCGGCAGCGGACGATCGAGCAGGTTCACCCAGAACATCTGCGGCAGGTCCACGTTGTTGAGCACTTCGACCTTGTAGGGGGTCCAATACTCGAATGGGCCGTAGAAGTTCCAGTTGGGCCCCCGCAGGAACGTGCCGAGGATGATCAGCGTGATCCAGAGGACGAAGAAGCCGAACTGGTAGGTCAGGTAGCTGAATTTCCGCTCTTCGATCGAGTAGTAGCCATTCCCCTTCTTGTTGTAGTCGAGGTAGGGCATGGCCATCAGACCGAAGACGACCAGGCTCGGCAGGACGACGCCCGCATACCACGGATCGAAGTAAACGAGCATCTCCTGCAGGCCGAGGAAGTACCACGGGGCCTTCGACGGGTTCGGCGTCTTCACGCTCGAGGCCGGCTCCTCGAGCGGGGCCGGGAGGAAGATCGCCCAGAAGAGCAGGAACGCCGAGACGGCCACCATGCAGATCAGCTCGGTGTAGACGAGATCCGGCCACACCAACACCTTCTCGTCGTCGAGTTTCTCCATCGGCGGCAGTCCCTGGGCGATCCGCTCGTCGTTGACGACGGCCTGCTTCGTGGCCACCCAGGTGAAGAAGGCGAGCAAAAAGACGAGACCGACGATCGGCACGTTGTCGGGCTTCATCACGATGGCCGCAAAATTCTCGTCGGCCATCGAGAGCCCCATCAGGACCATGGCGACATTCAGGATCGACCAGGCCACCATCGGCTGGACGAAGAACTTCCGAAACACGAAGAGCGCCGTGAACAGCGCCATCGTGCCGACGGTGTAGAGCACCGGGCCGGACAGCTTGTTGACGAGGGAGCGAACGCCGGCCGGCAGGGCCGGCACCATCGACTCCGAACCGGAGAGGGCCAGGCTCGCGAGCACCATCATCGCGGCCGCGAACACCGACCACACGAGCGCCCAGCCGGGCTGGTTCTTCCGCCGCCAGAGCAGGAGCGCCGCGACGCCGTTCATCAGGGCGATGAACGTGTAGTAGCCGCCCAAAAAGCCGGCGACGTCCTTGAGAAAAAAGCCGTTGGAATGCATCGGAGGTTCAGAGCGGCCCGCTGATGCCGCCGTCCTTTCGCACGCGCCAGAAATGGATCGCCAGAAGCAACGCCACGGCCAGGGGGATGGCGATGCAGTGGAGCACGTAAAACCGGTTGAGTGTTTCCTCGCCCACGAACCGGGCGCCGAGCAGGCCGAACCGGGCGTCCGAACCGTCGGTGATCATGTCGATGCCGCCGATCGTGAGCAGCTGCTGACCCGGGCCTTCATAGCCGAGGAACGGCGTGGCCCGGGCCATGTTGGAGCCCACCGTGATGGCCCAGATCGCCAGCTGATCCCACGGCAGGAGGTAGCCGGTGAACGACAGCAGCAACGTCAGCAGGAGCAGAATCACGCCGATCACCCAGTTGAACTCGCGCGGCGGCTTGTAGCTGCCCGTAAGAAACACGCGATACATGTGCAGCCAGGTGGTGATCACCATCGCGTGGGCCCCCCAGCGATGGAGTTCGCGCAGGATGCCGAGGCTCGTCACGTCGCGGAGCGCCAGGATGTCGTTGTAGGCCCATTCGAGCGTGGGTCGGTAGTAGAACATCAGGAGCACGCCGGTGACCGTTTCGACCAGAAACAGGAAGAATGTCACGCCCCCCATGCACCAGGTGAACGAGAGGGCGATGCCCTGCTTCTTGATCGACACCGGATGCAGGTGGAGGAAGAAGTTGGTGAGCATGACCACGATCCGATTCCGCCGATCGAGCGGCATCGGATGCCGGAAGATGCTCTTCCAAATCTGGGAGTTACGGATCGTTTCGCCGATGGCCATGGCCTGAAAAGGGTCCCTTCCTCAAACGGTGACAAACGAATCGGGATCCGCCCACTGACCGAGCTCTTCCTGAAAGGCGCGGCTCTTGTCCACTTCGAGCTGCCCGTCGTCGGCCATGCGGATCGCATACCGCTCCAGCGGCCGAGGGGCCGGCCCTTCGAAGTTGATGCCGTCCTTGTAGAAGCCGCTGCCGTGGCAGGGGCACTTGAACTTCTGCTCGGCCTCGAGCCAGCTCGGCGTGCAGCCGAGGTGGGTGCAGACGGTCTTCAGGGCATAAATCTGCTGCTGCCCCTGGAAATCGCCGTTGACCACCCAGACGCCGTATTGGGCGACGAACTTCGTTTCGACCTTGCCGGCAGGAAAGCCGTCCTTGAAGCCCACCTTGAACTTGCTCGGCGGCTCGGCCAGCACGTTGGGGAACAGGAAGCGAGCCAGGCCGAGCGTGAAGAGCCCCCCCGTCACCGACAAGGCAGTGAATCCCATCGCCATGAACGACCCGAGGGCGATCTCGAGGAACCCGCGCCGGTCCTCGTCGTCGGACTTCTTGGCCGCCGGCTTCACCGGCTTCACCGGCATCGGCGGAGCCGCACGCACGGGCTCGGCCGCCTTCTCGACGGCGGGCTTCGGCTTCGGGGCCGGCCGCGCCGGCGCCTCCGCCTTGCTCACCGGCCCGGGCTTCGCACCGGCGCGAGCGGCAGCGAGGATGCTGGCGGTGTCCCGCTGCACTCCCGTCTTCGGCCCCCCTTTCGCGACGGCGGCGGGCTTGGCCACGGCCTTGACCGCAGGCTTCTCCGCGGCCACCGGCTTGGGTGCCGCTGGTTTGGCCGCGGGAACAGCCTCAGCGTCGGCCTTTTTCGCCCTGGCCATCGCCAGGATATCGGCCACGCTCGGACGGGCCCCATCCCCCTTGGCGGCCGGCTTGGCGGCCGCCGGCTTCGCTGTCGCGGCGACTGGCGCTGCGGACTCGACACCCGTTTCTCCCTCGGGCTCCGAGGCCGGAGCCGGCTTGGGTGCCGCACCGGATTTCCCGTCGGCGGCCCGCGCGGCCGCGAGGATCTCGGCGACCGACATTTTCTTGTTGTCTGCCATCGCTCACCGTGTGAACGGCTCGGGTCGTGGCGATTGACCACGGCCAGCAGGCGAACGCTGGCCCCAAAACCGTCGTTTCTCTCGGGAAATATCGAGTTCGTGATTTTTTTCACGAACTCTATCTAACTGTATCGGCACCACCGGGGGTGTCAATGTCGCTTGCCCAGCACCCCCCTCCCCCCTCCGCCACCGGACGACCGCCGTCGGGTACAACCACGCCCGCGGAAGACACCCTGAGATACGCTTTTTTGGCCCGTTCTTGATGCCTGACTTGATGCCTGAAAAGCCCGATCCTGCGTCAGGCCCAAAAAGCCCGGAGCGGAAGCGATGGGGCTGGCAGAATGGCACCATTCACCCGAGTCACTAAGAAGGAGTTGCAACGTGACCACATCCCGCCGCGTCCTCGTCGTGGGCAGCGGGGGCCGCGAGCACGCGATCGCCTGGAAACTCGTCCAGGATGGCGCCGAGGTCCTCTGCGCCCCCGGTAACGCTGGGACCGCCGCGATCGCCGAGAACGTGGCCGTCTCCGCGACCGACATCCCCGCGCTGGTGGAACTCGCCCGCAGCCGTGGCGTCGATCTCACGGTCGTGGGGCCCGAGGCACCCCTCGTCGCCGGGCTGGTCGATGCCTTCCGCGCGGCCGGCCTCCGCGCCTTCGGCCCGACCGCCGCCGCCGCGCAGCTGGAAGGCAGCAAGATTTTCTGCAAACAGATTTTGCATCGGGGCGACGTGCCGACGGCGATGTTCCGGGAGTTTCGCTCGGCCGCCCAGGCCCGTAACTACCTGGAGGCCCGTGAAGACACGCCGGTGGTCGTGAAGGCCGACGGCCTCGCGGCCGGCAAGGGTGTGTTCGTGTGCGCGGACCGTGCCGCGGCGGTCGAGGCGGTGGCGACGCTCGCGAGCGACCCGCAATTCACCGCGGCGGCCAAGGGCATCCTGATCGAGGAACGGCTCGATGGCGTCGAGGTGAGCGTGCTGGCGATCACGGACGGCCGCACGATCGTCACGCTGCCGCCGCTCCAGGACCACAAGGCGGCCTACGACGGCGATACCGGCCCCAACACCGGTGGCATGGGTGCCTACTGCCCGACGCCGTTCGTCGATGATGCGCTTCTGGCCGACATCGAGGCCCGCATCCTCGTGCCGACGGTGCATGCGATGCGGCGGTCCAAGGTGCCGTTTCACGGTGTGCTCTACGCGGGGCTGATGCTCACGGCGCAGGGTCCGAAAGTGCTCGAATTCAACGCGCGGTTCGGCGACCCGGAGTGCGAGGCGCTGCTCGTGCGATTGGAGTCGAGCCTGCTGGAACTGCTCGACGCCACGGTCGATCGCACGCTCGACGCCGTCGCGCAGCCGCGGTGGCGGGACGAAGCCAGCGTGACGGTGGTGATGGCGGCCGAGGGATATCCCGGGAGCATCGAACGGGGGCGGCCGATCACCGGCCTGGCCGCCGCCGGGGCCGTGCCCGGCGTGCAGGTGTTTCATGCCGCGACGACGCTGGCGGCGGCGGACGCGGGCGACGGGTCCGTGCTCGCCGACGGCGGCCGGGTGCTGGCGGTGACGGCCCTCGGCGCGTCGCTCGCACGGGCAAAGCTGCAGGCCTACACGGCCGTCAAGGCCATCCGCTGGCCCGGGGCCTGGTGCCGCAAGGACATCTCCGACAAGGGGCTGCGGCAGGAACGCCTGCTGCTCGCCGCCGGTGATCCGGCCGAGCCGACCCCCGCACAGGAAGCCGCTCGATGAAGCTCCGGGTCGGGATCGTGGGGCTGGGCCCGCAATGGGAGTCGCGGTATCTGCCCGCGCTGCGGCTGCTCGCCGATCGATTCGAGGTGCGGGGCGTGTGCGAGCAGGTGACGCACCGGGCGGAGCGGGCCGCCGCAGCCGTGGGCGCCGTCGCGGTCGAGGGGTTCCGCACGCTGGTCGCCCGGGACGACGTCGACGCCATCCTCTACCTCGCCGATCAGTGGTACGGCGCCACGCCGATCTTCGCCGCCTGCGACTACGGCAAGGCGGTCTACTCTGCGATTTCGCTCCCCTTCGATCCGCAGGAATCGCAGCTCCTCCGCCGCCGCGTGGACGAGTCGGGCATCGCCTTCGTGGCCGAGTTGCCACGGCGGCACGCGCCGGCCACGGTGCGGCTCAAGGAACTCATCGCCACCCGACTCGGACGACCGCGGATGCTCTTCTGCCATCGCCGCATCCCGCTCTCGGATCCCGGGCAGTCCGCACCGCAGCGGGATCCTGACCATGAATCCCGCGACCTGATGGAACTCGTGGACTGGTGCCGCTACGTGGCGGGCGTCGAGCCGACGAGCGTCGTCGCCGTGCGGCACGCCGAAAAGCCGGGGAGCACGCTCGATGACTACCGGATGATGAGCCTCGACTTCTCGCAGGCGGGCCCGCCCGGTGATGGAGCGATCGCCCAGATCAGTTGCGGCTATTACATGCCGCGGCAGTGGGAAGAGGCCGTCGGCTTCCGTCCTCCGCCCGCCCTGCAGGTGGTCTGCGACGACGGCATCGCCTTCATCGACCTGCCGGCGAGCCTCGTCTGGTTCGACACCGCGGGGCGGCACCAGGAGTCGCTGGAGAGCGACCGGCCGGTCGGCGAGCAGATGCTGCTCCAGTTCCACCGTTCGGTCACGAGCCTGGTCCGTCACCTGAGCGGCCTCGACGACGCGCTCAAGGCCATGGAGATCGTCCGGGCGGCGTCGCAGAGCCAGGCCGACGGCTGCCGGGTGAAGCTCTGAACAGGCCCGGGGAGGTGCGCTAGAGCGCCGCGACCACCAGGTCGCCCACCTCGCGGGTGCCGGAGCCCATTTTGCCGGCGGCCTGGCTCTTCATCTTGGTGCCGGTGACCTGGGCGACGGCCGAGTCGATCCGCCTGCCCGCGGCGGGATGGCCCGAGTGCTCGAGCAGCATCGCCATCGCGTTGATCGCCGCGATCGGGTTGATCACGTTCTGGCCGGTGTACTTGGGCGCGCTGCCCCCCATCGGCTCGAACATGCTCACGCCCCCCTTGTCGGGATTGAGGTTGGCGCCGGCCGCCACCCCCATGCCACCCTGCAGGATGCCGCCGAGGTCGGTGATGATGTCGCCGAACATGTTCGTCGTCACGATCACGTCGTAGGCCTCGGGGTTCTTCACCATCCACATGCAGCAGGCGTCGACGTGGTTGTAGTCGGTCTTCACGTCGGGGTATTCCTTGGCCACGTCCTGGAACGTCCGCCACCAGAGGTCGTGGCCGAACGTGAGCACGTTCGTCTTGGCGACGAGCGTGAGCGTCTTCTTCGGGCTGTTCCGCTTGCGGGTGTAGTCGAAGGCCCAACGGATGCACCGCTCGCAGCCCTTCCGCGTGTAGACCGCCTGCTGCACGGCCACCTCGTCGGGCGTTCCCTTCTTGAGATAGCCGCCGACGCCGCAGTAGAGGTCTTCGGTGTTTTCCCGCACGACCACGAAGTCGATGTCCTTTGGGCCGCGGCCGGCCAGCGGCGTCTCCACGCCCGGGAGCAGTTTCACGGGCCGGAGGTTGATGTATTGGTCAAGCTTGAAACGCAGGTCGAGCAGGAGCCCCTTCTCGAGGATGCCGGGAGCCACGTCGGGATGGCCGATCGCGCCCAGAAAAATCGCGTCTTTCGTCCGCAGGAGATCGAGGCCGCCCTCGGGAATGATCTCGCCCCTCTTGAGATAGCGGTCGCCACCCCAGTCGAGCGTCTCGACCTCGTAGGTGAACCCCTCGAGCTTCGCGACGGCCGCGAGCACCTTCATGGCCTCGGCGGTGACTTCCGGCCCGGTGCCGTCTCCGGGAATGGCGGCGATCTTCAGGGTCTTTCCGGCCATGAGTGCGGGTGCTCCTCGGGTCGTTGAACGGGGCGTCGTTGAACGGGGAGCGGAAATCTAGCCGACTTCACGCATCGGGAAAACCGGCGGCCGTCTTCTCCGGCTCACACGTGCGTTCGACGGAGTCTTGCGTGGATCAGGGTTGCGCACGCCCTGTCGCCGGACATGAGCAGCTACAGCCGGGGAGGCGAGGGGGTCGGTGCAAGCTCGAGGAGCTTTGGACCGAGTCTGCGAGGTCCCGCGACGAGACTTGTACCGCCCCCGAGCCGGCCCCCAAGGACGAGCCGGGAAGGCGAGGGGGTCGGTGCAAGCTCGAGGAGCATTGGACCGAGTCTGCGTTCCACCCGGAGGCCGTCAGTTCTGGCTGAAGTCGAGCTTCTTGCCCGAGGAGACGCCGA
>Ga0214917_10000316_pt1 | contig 62721 bp, 70 predicted proteins | sample LL_1208_BB_MetaG_FD_177983 | JGI IMG/M metagenome (GOLD analysis project Ga0214917, IMG submission 177983) | Freshwater microbial communities from Lake Lanier, Atlanta, Georgia, United States - LL_1208_BB | ecosystem: Environmental > Aquatic > Freshwater > Lake | place: USA: Georgia | collected... | reverse complement strand
CATATCTTCAATTGCCCGCTGTAAAGCAGCCCGGTCAGCCGATAACCACGCGGCTTTTCCGGGGTTTTCCGCAGCAATCGTGCGCAACCGTTTGGCCTCGTCGCTGATGGCCTGCGCCCGCTGTAGAAATTCTTTACGGGTGAGGACGAAAAACTCGCCCGTCTCCTCGTCATGCAGGCAGATAAAGCCGTTTTTGGCGTAAAACTTCAGACTGCCGTACGTATAGCACTTTCCGGTCGTTCCGTGTCCGGCGGGCATTCAGCACCTTACTTCGTGGGGATCGGGCAACTGCCGCCTTCACAATCGCTTGTTTTCACAGGCGGCAGCGGTTTCACTTGCAGACGCATAGCGGGGTTCAGCCCGTTACTCTGCATCCTGACTTTGTCGCCAGTCTTCGGCTCGCAGTCGGGGCAATCGGTCCACGGGTGATTGCTGTCACCGGTCGGGATCTTGCCGGTGCCCTTGCAGCGCGTGCAGTCCTTCGTATCGACCAGCGGCTTGGTTACTGGCGAATCAGGAAGCAAAGCAGCGTAAGCAACCTCTGCAGCGACCATCCCGATATAGTCTTTTTTGGGCGGTTCGGCATAGGTCACCGGAGCAAGCGCGAAGATCCATTCGAACATGATTGTGCTCACACAAGAAATAAAACTGATCAGATGAATCCGCGGGCGCCGTAGCTTTTCAGCTTCTTCGGCGGCCACCCGTTTACGCCCGAGATCGCCACCATGTAACGATTTTTGATATCAGACCATCGAGCCCAGAAAGCACCAACAGGAATGTCGATGTTAGTACCAAAAATACGGCGGCTTCCGTCATTCCACGCGCCCCAGCTGTTTTGAATCATCACGAGCGGTTCGTTGTACAGTTTCTTTATTTCATCGCGGTCGTCAACAGCAAGATACGCGAGCGCGTGCGCCCAGCTACCTCTGCGCTTACTTACACCGTTGGCATCACGTTCAGCCGAGAAGCCTTCACTACCGCAGCTACTAACGCAGTAACCGTTGGCGAGCAGATCGCGCAGCGCTTCAAACTCTTCGATTTCAGTAACGGTCTGAACGCGATGATTCTCGCCGATCTTGCGCCACGATTCGGGCGGCGTGCGCGAGCCATACAAGCCAGCGTTGCGCGCAGAGTATTGCGTGAAGTCGACGTCGATCTCGTCGTACTTTTTTCGGAGCCAGAGGCCGCTGTCATTTAACAGAACTTGCGCAGCTTCCGCGCAGCTCCACCCGTCGCCGCCGTGCCGGCGCCAGTTGTAAATCGCTTCAGTGCTTAGCACGCCGTTGAGGCGTGCTGTATCACTTACTTCCGGCGCGCCTTCCAGCCGGCCGCTGTTCGGATCGGGAATGCCGCTGGTGATTTCGCAACACATCGTGCCCAGCGCGGCATTGCGGCTCGACCAGCTTACGCAGTCGCCGCGACCTTGCGCTCCGCCCGGCAGGCAATCCGGGTAGAGCTTCAGGATCTCAAGAAACGGAAGACTCAGCTTACCTTTGCCTGTTTCTTCAAGCTTGTATGTCGAGCATGCCATGGCGCCGTCGGGGATACCGCCGGCGGACTTGATCTGATCGCGCAGCGCTTCAGCGGCTTCGGGGTTGCCGTACGCCCCCACAAAGCCGCTTTCATACGCGGCCACGACGTCATAAACATTACTGAAAAACTGTTCTGTGTCGGCCATGACATCTCTCCGGTATACGTTAAGCTGTCGGCTCTTCGCCCTTGGTTTCGCTTACGAGCGTCACACCCAACGAACCCGGTTGAGCGGGCGGGAGCGTGTCTTCAGCAACAAACGTCAAAACGGCCGGCTCCGAGCGATTACCGGCGTCGTCAATATCAACGACGCGCAACTCGACGGTCTCGCCCTGTTCGACGATAACGTCGCCAAGATCTGTCGCAGACGGCTCGTACGCGCGCACTTCGCGGGCAACGTCAGCGCCGCCCACGTACACCGACAGCTCACGCGTTACAACGTCAGCGTCAACAACCGGACCAACCGAAACACGATACGTCAGCACATCAGCCATAGTTAGATTGCTCCTAATTTGAGAAACAGCTAGCGCTTCTGGCGCAAGCGGCGTGTTTAAAAACAACGCCATTACCACCAGCAGCCATATGATTAAACACAACAACACCGCGGCGGTGACAAGCGACATCTTACTTAGCCGCCGTTGCCGAGTTCACGACAACAGTACATGCCTCCACCAGTTTCTTTAGTACGTCGGGCGTCACTGCAACAACATCATCCGTGCCAACGCTCTTGGCGAACACGCGCTCAATCGCCTCGTCCAGTCCCGGGTACTTACCGGGCTCTTCGATGGCGAGCTGCAGCGTGTTCTGCTGCGTCAGTTCCCACTTCTCTGTTGTTGTCAGTAACTCAGCAGCTTTCGGCCGCTGCAGCACGTGAATCAAACCGCTATACACGCTGATCACGCGCGCTTTTTCTTCGGGCGTGGCCGGCGTCAGCAGCTTAACGATCGTGGCGTCAGTCGGGCCTTCGGGCACAACGACAACTTCCGGCGGCGTCACGGTCAAAGGCTTTAGCGGCAGCCCGTTCGGAAAAACAAGCGAAACCAGCAGCAGTAACCCGGCGACCCAAACAAGCTTCTTCATACAACACCTTTTGAGGGCTGTTCATACTCCACAATGACACGCAGCAAAGCAGTGCACGCATCGACGCCTTCTTTGCAGCCTTCGGCGGCGAGTTTGTCGCGCAACTTGGTGACAGACAGAATGTCGTCCACAAGCGGAACGGCGATCGAGTCGTGAACGGCCGGCGCGTTTGTTGTCGGCGCGCGCACGACCGTCAGCCTCGCCAGCAGTTCTTTCCGGTACGCGACCACCAGCAGGCCGCAGAACAAACAAGCACAAACTAATTGAAACGCAGTCATGGTTCCTCCAGTGCTAACAGTAACACGTTATTTTATCAGGTTTTCGGCACAAGTACATACGGGCGCCCGTTGATAACAAGCGTGCCGTTAATTTGTAGCCCAGCGTCTTTTGTGATCGGGTACGGTTTCGTGCGCTTTCCGTATAACTTGATCATTTCAGCAATATCGCCCTCTTGCGGCTTTGTAACGTTCGGGTCGTAGTAGGGCGCCATAAGGTTGCCGGCGTTCAAATGCGGCAGGCCCAGCGCGTGCCCCAGCTCGTGGCAGATCACGGCGACGGCCATGTTAAACGACCAATCTTCGGCCTCGTCGAACATCTGATCCAGCTGCACGTTCTCTGCAACACCGCACGGCAGCTCGCTCCACGCCAGTGTGCCGCCTTTGTTATCTAAACCGTTTTTCTTGCCGACACCAGAACGCGCATAGATGTTTGCCTTCTTGTGCGTGTCAACACGCACCGGGTCGATCATGCATACTTCGGCCCACTGAGAGAACGCGATGTCGTATGCTTCGGCGACTTGCTCGTGCGTAAGGCCCGGCAAATGCACCTCGTGGTAGTACGAGATGTTCGGCATCGGCCATTTGCACGGATCGCCACCGGGGGCTGTAATATTAAAATCAGGAAGTCCGCAGCGGCGTCTGTTGATTCGGTGCGCGGTCTTCGGGCCGACGGTGCCGGTGGGATTCAGACCGTTAAATTCTTGGAACGCGCGAACCGCTTTTTGCAGTTCTGCCCCTTTGATTTTTTTGACCTGAGCCAGCGTTTTGTCGCCGAAATACCCCAGCGCGTGGAGCCTGCGGAGAATTTCGTTGACGGGCAAAACATGCGCGTCTGTGTGTGTTGTTGGCTTCCGTGCCATAATGCGCTTCCTTGCGTAGATTATTGCGAGGCAGCCAACTCCATGAGCCCGGTTGCTGCGGCGTCATCGATTGTATCACTCAGCTTATAGACAGCGCCAACAACAGGATTATCGCGCGTATATTCAACGCCCGTTTTTTCGCAATGCTCACGCCAAACGTTATTTAACCGCCGACGGAGCCGCATCAGCTTTCGCGGCGGCAGCGTGCGCAGCTCTCGCATGTTCTGCTGAATGGCTTCGTCGGTGCTTTTATCTTGGCAATGAATAATCACCTGCACAATGATCGAAATGATCATGATGATGGTGACGGGATCAAACTGATACGAGTTATTATCCTGAGCGACAAGCTCATCCGTGAGCCTGTCTCTCAGGGCTGACAGCGCAGGCGACTCGTTTACGCGGCGCTGTAGTTCTTCGGTAGTCATCAGTTGGCCGTCCGTTCAGCGCGCATCTTCTCGACAGCGACCGCTTCCATATATCGATACCGCGCGTCGATCATCTGGGCGCGGATTTCAGTCCGGCCAGCCAGATACTTCCAGATCAGCGCGCTGTTCAACACGACAATTTGAGTGGCGCCGACAATGGCCGTAACAGCCTTCGTCAGCGTCTCGGCCTGCGACTGATCAACCCAGCCAACAAGTACGCCGACGGCAATCAGATTCGTAACAGCGCCGATCGCCATAGTCCAAAACTCAGGCGTCAGCCAGCTACCGGCATCAACATTGACGTCATCAGCAGCGGCGTTCAAAACACGCAGCTCTTCACGAACTGTTTCGACACTTTTTTTAGTGGCCATAACTTCTCCTAGAAAAAAGACGTGCTCGTATTGTACTGGTCGCGAAATACTGCGCAAGTCGCCTTAACGACCAAAAACGCTCGGGACGATTGCGTGCATCATTCCGCCCCACAACCCCATGTCTTGTAACTTAGCTTGGCCCGCGGGTGTTAACCCGGCAAGCGCCGACAGGGCTTTTCCAGCTACCGTCGCGGTTGCTAAACCTACGCCGGCTGACGCGATACCGTTAATAACATCCACGGGCCGAATGATTGGCGAGCGCATGTTTGTGCTGATTCCGCTCATCAGCCCCGTAGTGGCCGCGGCAAACTGCGGCGGCGTGTGTTGCTGGAATCCGCGGTACATACCCATGTTTACGTCTTGCCACGCAGCTTGATTGAACTGCGGCACCGACACCGTGGGCGCAAACATGGGATTGTTCATAAACGACTTTTTGGTCATCTGCGCTTCGTACGGGTAGATCACCGGTGTTTTGTTATTTGTAAGCAGCCCGCGCAACATGCTGGTGCGTAACGCCCGCGCATTCGCATACGAATTCAACCCGGCAACTCCAACGCCGCCAAGCGCGCCCATGAGGCCAAGCGTGCGCCGCAGCTTGCCGCGCTCTAAATAGCGCTCGGGAAAAAATTGCTCTGCCAGCGCGCCAGCTCCGTAGCCGAGTCCGCCGGCCAGCAAACCAGTCATCAGGCCGTTGGACAGCGGCGTCGGGCCGCCCAGCAGCGCATTCCCCGTGTTCCACACTGTCGGAAGGCCGGGCACGAGCGAGCCGACTTTAATGATGATCTCTTCTGTCGGATCTGGCTGTGCCGGCCCGTGCGTCACAACAGCCGTCTCGTAACCGGACGCTTTCATCGCGTCAGCGTACGCGGCGCTCGCTGTTTTTGTCGTCTGCGCCGGCGCATAGAGCGTCACAAGCCCGGCGTCTGGCTCCCATGTCGCAACAGTGGTCGAAAGCAGCCCGGCAGCGAGAGCCGCGCGCTCGTGCGCTGTTTTTAACTGAACGGCCAGCGGCAAGAGCGTCGCGATACGCGCCGGTACGGCCTGCCACTCATAAATAGTTGCGGCGGGAGTCATAACACGTTAACTGAGGCCAAGTAAAAAACGCACAAACACGAATACCCACGCGAGCAGACCGCTGATAGCGAAAAAAACGATCACCGCGCTTAGACTCACTACGCGCCCAAGCTGCTGCACCGGAATATCTTTTAACAACCGCCACGCCTTGAGATAGTCGATCGCTCCCGGCTGTTTCGGCGGCGGTGGAACCGGGGCGGGCGTTACCGGGTCTTTCTTTCGACCAAGTAAGTCGCGCAGTTTGTCGAGTAACGAACTAGACATGCTTTTTTCCCCAGTTTTTGATTGTGTCGAAAACATCGTTGCCGTAAAGCTGGGTGGCTTTATCGAACATGTTCATCTGCGGCAGCGTTCCAGTCGCGGCAGCTTGGGCCATTTGATAGCGATACTGCGGATCGAGCATTGACCGGTACTGGTGCGCTTTCATTCTCGACGCCAGAATAAAGTCGCCGCGCTGTTTGGCTTTTAACAGATGATCAACCACATTTTCGTACACGGGTTTGTTGTGGTCGAACACAAACGGTGTGCGAAAATTTAATAAATTGCCAAACTGCTGCGCGTACACACTACCTGTCGCGGCTTTCACGTGCGAACCAATTACAGCTTGCGGCGCATGAAACCGAAACTTAGTGGGCGTATGGGTGATACCCTTGTACTTTGGCTTTGGATCATCAACGTGCCAGTCCTGCGGCGATTGCGCGATTAATCGCCGCAGGATCTCGTGCTTGCGCTCGTATTCGCGGCGGTCTGAATGCTCTTTTGCCGCGCGTAGTTCATCGAGCGTGGTTGGTTTTTTCACCGGCGGTGTTTCGTCGGCACCCTTCTCTATTTCTTTGACTTTTTCGTAGTACTGCGGATCTTCGGACAGGTGATCCTTGGCAATTTCTTTGGCAACTTGATCGTTTCTTGTGTGTTCGTGCTCATGTTTAGCTCCTTCGGCTAACGAGTCAGCAGAAAATTCCCGATCGGGTAAATTATCACCTTTTCCGCCCTCTAACAGGTCTTTTTGTCCCGAGCGGGAAAGATTTTCGTCCCGCGCGGGTATGTTGTCCCGTACGGGCATATCGTTGGCGGCTTTCAGCGCTCCCCGACTAATGGGGTTACTAAACCTATGCTCTTCGTCACTTTCAGCAGAGGTTTCGTAACCCTTGGCTTTGCCGTTGTCGAGAAGAATGCCCTTGCGGCGGGCGGCTACCGTGATGTGGAACGGGTGGTCGCCGTTTGGGAGCGCAGACAAGCCGTAACTCTTGCGCAAAGCTGATAGCGCCGGGCTGCTGACCTGAATCGCCCAGACTTTGCTGACGCCGTCGACGTTTTTGACGTCAATCTCTTTCAACCCACCGAGCGTGTAGCCAAACATGTGGCCGCGCTCATTGATCTTGTCGGCACCGATAGATGCTACCTCGTCCGCCGTCATCACCGATATATGCGCATTTACAATGTGCGCCTCGACGTTCGGAACGTTGAAAACTCCCGCCGTCGGAAGCTCGGTTCCGGGCTCAATCAGCGCGTCGAACACACCGCGGACAAGGGCGTTCGGTACAGATAACAAAAGCCAGCCGGATTTGGCGAGATAGAGGCGCCCGGCGAGCGGGTAATTTGTGGCCGCCTGCTTGTTGCCGCTGCGATATAGCCAGCCGAGCGCGTTGCCGGCGGCGTATGCGGGATGCTCGCGAAAATACTGGGGATCCCAAGCGAGCGGGTCGAGTGCGGAGAGGCTGTCCATAGCGCGCTTTCAAACTGCCTGAGTAGGACTCGAACCTACAACCCCAGCATTAACAGTGCCGTGCACTACCATTGTGCTATCAGGCAACGTGTGTCACGGGGTCGCGCTAATACTTGGATTCGTCATATCTCCGACCGCATGATGAGAAACTGCCGCATACGCGGACACCAGCAGCAAGAGGCAAAATACAGCGGAAGCGCCCCACGCAGCTACGCTCAATTGTTTACGGACGGTCATTGTCATGCTCGTGCTCCAGTTCGCGGTCACGTTCGTGCACAATGGTTACTTTGATCCCGGCACCCGACAATAACGATATTGCCAGATCCGTTAAAGTTGACCCGCCCATGCCTGCCAGCACGCAAATACCAATCAGGCCGTAGACGTTTTCGGCTTTCCGATAGTTTTGATACCAAATCAGCGCGATGGCGAGACCGAGAAACCCGGCGTTCAGCATCGCGCTGACCACAGCTAGTTTAGACAGTTTCTTGGCAAACCGCAAAAGGGTCGCCAAGCCTGCAAATGCAGCCGCGCCAAATGCGCTTAAAAGCACCGACAACGAATGTAATGTTTCGTCGCCCATGATTTTTAACTGCCTGTAATTACTGGTGTTATAAATTGTGTCAAAAGCCCCTGCGATCCCCTGTCCGCAGGACCTATCACAGCCGAAGCTGTGATTCTGCAGCAACTTTCAAGGACATATTCGCGTCCCGTGTGGCATTTGCTGCTCCTCCGCCCGCGAGCCCGACAAAATCTGACCACGGAACCTGTAACCCCCGCGGCATCCCTGCCTTAGAAGCTACGCCTAACCAGCCGACCACCACGACTAACTTTTGACACAACTCCAATTTATCAGTTTTATCTCGCGCAAAATAACGCCAGATAAATTGCAGCCACAAGTTGTCAAAGAGCGCAACGCTAAATGTAGCGAGCGGGATAATTGCTGCACAGACCAGCCGGCTCAAATTGCTCTACCCAACCGTGTGCGTTTTCTGGCAAAAAAGCAATCGACCGCTGAGCAAGTTCGCGCGGAGCCGGTGTCCAAATAAATTGTGCGCTTGTCAGTGTGGGGGATTCGCTGTCAAAAAACGCGTGCGCACCAACATTACACAGCGCGTCGAGCGTGTCGGCGTCAAAACAACGCGACCACACACGCTGCTTGGAAAAAAAGCCGGGCGGGGCAATGTTAAAACCACCGTCAAACGGCAGCAGAAAACTGCCCTGATGAAACACGACGTCGGCGCAGACATGCCAGCCCGCGTTCAGCGCAGCTGTTAAATACGCGAGCCGGTTTTCTTTCTCGGGCTGCGGGCCAATCGTGTTGCCAAGATTCGCAATTAAAATGCCTTCAAACCGCGTGTTCCGCGCCATGCCTGCTTCCTTGACTTGTTAACAGCCGCCACGTGTTTGTATGTGGCGTATCGTACCCGTGACCACGATGTGTGTCCACGAGTTTGGTCAAAGAATCTTGGCGGCAATCAGACAACCACGAGCGACGGCGTGCAGCGGATCTTTTGCGTGTCGAACTTCTTTCACCGGCAGCGGAAAACCATTTTCTTCCAACTTCTTGGTGAACATTTCGACAAAGCCCTTGGCGCGAGTTGTACCACCAGCTACAGATATCAAAATCGGTTCTTTGAACTTCGGCAGCGCTTTGTGATCCAACAACGCGGCCGCAAGTTGCTTGGTTGTATAATCGATCAGGCGCTCGTAATACACGCTCACAGCGGCAAGGATCGCGTTGTCGCCCCCGCCTTCGCCGATCACAAACGTGCCGTGCTCTTTCTCGGCCTGAACGACCGAATCCGGCTCGTTCGTCGCGACGGCCGTCATACGATCGATCCAGTCGCCGGACTTCGTCGTCGAAAACAGCACGGTCGGTTCACCGTTGAGCATCACGCAGACGTTGACCATGCCGGCGCCCCACGACAGGCCGATACCGGTGTAATCATCGTGCTCTAATTCCGAGTAGCACAGCGCTTCGGCTTCGTTAATAGCCCGCGCGGCATAACCCTGTTCCGAAAGTACGGTCTTCACCACGTCTTCGTGATACGCCACGTCAAAGTCGTCGTCTTCTTGGTCGACGGGCTGCGCCGGAACACAGAAAACCAGCTTTTCGTTGGGGGTGCTGGCTGTACCCACGACTTCCTTGAGAATGAACGCCAGCACGCGCTTGGCTTCTTTCTCCTTGGGGCTGACAACGCCGCGATACATGGGGCGCTTGGCCGAATCATTGCGCTCGACGGCTTTTTCGATGGCGTCTTGGCCGAGAATGATAAAGCTGCCGTCAGCATCCTTCACGAATACTTTGCCCTGCAAGCCCTTTTCAATCATCTTGGTGGCCACGGGCGTCGTCGGCTTGATGACGTAGAACGCGTCCCGAAAATCCTTGTACTGCACATTGCCGACCACGTGCGGGTCGGTGGTGGAATTAGCAGCCGCGTCTTGGGCCAGCACGATAAACGATGTCCCGACGTCTAAACCCTTCGCCATGATTATTTACCTTTCAGCTGCGCCAACTTTGATACCGAAGAACTAATATCATCCTGTGTCTGGGTCGTTTTGCCAAGTGCTATGTCCTGCATCTTTTGCATGCCGGCAGTGTTAATTTCACCCACGTATTTGCCAGCGTCGATGTCGATTTTGCCGCGTGAACGTGCAGTGGATTCCTGCATCGCCGCGCGCAGGGTGTTGTGCTGGGGCGGGACATACGTCGGCGTATTGTTTTGTCGCAGCAAATGCTTGACCAGCAAATCAAGCCGCCCAAACGCATATCCCGCCGCAAAGCTGACGAGCACAAATAACAAAATAGCGGAAAAAGAGAGTGTTAACATGTTTCAGGCTTACGCCATCCTCGGTGTGATTTGATGCGCCCGGCATTGACGCTGCGCATATGACAGTCGCTCAGCCCGTTGTGCCGGCAGAAGTCTTTGAGATTGCGAATGACAACTAGATCGCCGTCCGGGTTCAGAAAGTTGTAAGTTTTGGCGTATCTTTCGCGAATGACGCTGCGACCGCGAGCGCGCAATTCTTCCATGCGTTGTTCTGGAATTGCATGCACGCCAGTCTTCAGTTCGAGCGAGCGTGTGCCCCCGATACTCGCCCACTTTTGCCGGGTCTTCGCGTCCATGTTGGCAAAACCAGAACCGCCGTCATGAGAACGCTGCCGCGCAATTTTGCGCTGCTCTGGCGTGAGTAAAAACCGACCCGCGGCGTTGCGATTCAAGCACAACTCGGGGCCCAAGTGCTCGGTGTCGGCGTGCGCTGATTTGATCAACAGCGTTTCCGCGTCCGAGAGTTCTTTGGCCGCTTTTTTCGACTCGCGGCGATATTCAGAACGCAGAATAACTTTGATCGCGTCAGACTGATATTCGGCGTGTTCGGGGTCGTTGTAATGAGCAAACGTGACCGGCGAGCCAAAGTACTGGTGATCCTCGTCGGGCACGCGGTCGGTGATGCGCGAGCCGTAATAAAACTTGTACCCCAGCGATGGGTACAGGATCACGTACAGATAGTACCAGCGTTTACGCATACACTGAATCCGTTCAGTGCTGGTTTTCAGCCAAATCCGTTTGGCTGCCGGCGTTAACTCACCGGTACGCGACTATTGTAACAATTTACGTGTCTAATTCTTTAAACAACCGGCGACCCCTGAATAAAAACAAAAACATCACAAGCCACACGCCGCCCATCACAGTTAAAACATGCGCAGACAGCCAGACAAGCCCGCGACAAAATTTGACGAGTGCGGGCCAGTTTGTTGACTGGCTGATAAACGCACCAAAAAAATAAACAGCCGTCGCGGCAAAAATCCACAGCAGCGAAAGAAACACGCGGCGAATTTTCATATTTTCGTGCCAGTAGCGCGCACGAATTTCGTCCGGGTCGTGCAACTGCATCAACCGGGCATCAAGGTCGATCCGATCTTCTTCAGTGCGGATTGGCCGCGGTTCCCAAGGCATGTTCTAGCTCCCGAATCCGCGCCTCTAAAATCGCAACCTGCCGCTTGTGCTCGCTGTAACTCGCTGACGCCTGAAATGTTGTATGCACCACGAGCGTGTTCAGCCGGTCAAGTTCGTCGGCTGCGGCGTCGAGTATCTTTCGGTCAACCATTCCCAGCATGGTGCGCAGTGGTTTACTTAAATGATGCCGCGCAGACTCAGTCATGACTTTCGCCCCCAGTACAGCAGCGGGATACTAAGCGCCGTCCATAACACACCGAACGGCATAGATATAAAAAACCAGAACATCGGCAAGCCGGCTCCAGCACTCGGATCATCGGTCGGCATGCCAAGTACGTTTGCCAGATACCAGTCGAGATACGGCTGGTTGAGTGTGAACAACGGGAACGGCCACACGATCGCCGCAAAGCCTACGAGCAGCATGACAAAGCCGACAAGCGTGGCTGCCCGTTTTAACCAGATACGAAACGTAGTGTAAGTACTCATACTTCAATTTGTTTTCCGTCCCGCAAGACAAACAGACCCAGTTTTGTTTCTAGCCGCCGATACTTTACGCCAGCTTCGCGAAACATCTCGTCGCCGCGGTCGCAGCTTTCTTGCCACGGTCCGTGCGACGGCGGATGCGCTAATCCAACGACTTCAGTAATCCCGGCGCAGATGATAGCCCGCGCACAATCAGCGCAGGCAAACCACGGGCAATACAGCGTTGCCCCCTTCGTCGGCAGCCAGCGGCGGGCCGCCGTATAAATAACATTGCGCTCGGCGTGTTCGATGTAGCTGTACTTCATCGGACGTTCGCGGCGGTCGTCGCGGACTGCCACGCCGTCTGGAAACCCGTTGGCCGCCCCGACAGGGTCGCCGCGTTTGGTAACCAACACAGCGCCGTTTTGCGTGTGTGGGTCGTCGGACTGCGTCTGCGCTAGTTCGACAGCGATGCGCAGATAAAACAGATCGAGGTTTTCGTCCATAGGATAGGTGCGGGCTGGATACTGGCAGCAGGACCGCTCGTGTCCCGCTTGTGCTCGTGTGACGTTGGGGCGAAGGAGGCGCTTGGAAACGTTTGAAACCCAGCAACCAGTATCCGGCACCACGGCTAACCAAGTGTGGTGCAAACACCGGGAGGACGACCGGTGTTTTGCGGCGTCACGTCCGGGATGGCGCAGAACGGGCGGGAGTGACCCATTCGCAGCACATTCCGGCCACCATGCCGCAACTCTCCCGCATGTTCAGCTCCGTGTATCAAGTGTGTTTAACTTGCGTAACTGCCGCTTATCAACGTCAGCCAAAATACGCTGAATGTGCCGCGCATCTTCGTAACTATCCTGCAGCTGATTTTCGTAAAACACTTCGAGATACGCTACGGCTGTATCCGCGTCCTCGATTAACTTTAATTGTTTCAGCCGCTTGGCGTAGTTCACGACGACTTGACGTTCTAGCGTGTGCGCCTCGATTAAGATATCTTCGATGCGTGTGTACGTCTTGAACGGATGACCGCCGGCGCAGGGCTGCACGAAGTCAAACCCGTAGAGGCAATCTAAAAACTGCTGTACGTGGTTCAGTTCGCCTTTGGCCGCGTCAGTCAGAAACTCTTTGTATTCCGTGGCGTGCAGGCCCGTGACGGCGCTGGCGTGATACAGATAGAACTGCAGATGCGTCCATTCGTTCTGCAGGTCTTCGTTTATCAGACCAAGAAAATCTGCCCAAAAAATTTCGCCCGGCTCGCCTTCTGGACCGGGTTCGCCGCTGTGATTCGTTACGCCCTCGTCTGACATGGCAACAGCTCCTTCAGGTAAGCCGCAAGACGTTCTGCCTGCGGTGTTTCTTCTTTGATGATTTGGTCAAAGCAGACCGCGCCGTACTGCCGAAAAATCTGCACGTTATTTACGAACCAGCCCATATGGTAACCGGCTCGCATAAAATTGACTAGGCGAGTTGTTGCCGCGTCGTCGTACACGTAGTTGTGGCAGCCGAACTTGTGCGCCCAGTATTCTTTGGGCTGGCAGTTAATGTGACCGTGCCCGCCCTGTCCCGGTTGTGCCGCGCTAAAAATAATCGTCGGTGCTGTGTTTACTAACTTTTGCACAAACGCATCAGCTAACTCAGGATTAATGTGCTCGGCAACTTCGAGGCACAGGCAGATATCGTAATTGCGATACATATCAAACTGCGCGTCGAACACGCTGAACTTGTTGTGCGGACAGCGTGGATCCGGGTCGATGCCGTCCACGATAAAGCCAGCCGCGCGGAGGGCGTCGACATAGATACCGGGGCCGCAACCGACGTCAATAATTTTCATGCCGCCGACTATACCGCGCGGTATCCCGCCGCGCAATACAGCCCGCGCAATACAGCCCGCGCAATCTGTCGCTACAGCTTTTTTAAGATCGCTGCGACAAGCGGATGACGCACGACGTCAGAGTGGGCAAATTGCACAATATCAATGCCGGCGACGCCCTTGAGTTTCGTAACCACTTCATTCATGGGCGGTGGCGATACCGGCAAGTCCGTCTGTTGCGGATCGCCCGTCACGATGATCTTCGAGTTCTGCCCGAAGCGCGACAAAAACAGCTTGAATTGCGTGTATGTCGCGTTCTGTGCTTCGTCAAACACGCAAATTGAATCATTGAACGTGCGGCCGCGTAAATAACATAACGGCGCCAGCACTACGGCTTTGTTTACAAACTCGCGTTTGGGGCCGAACTTCCCCAAAAGCGTATCCATGGTGTCGTACAGCGGCTGCATGTACGGATTGACTTTCTCGCCGAACGACCCGGGAAGATAGCCGAGTTTTTCACCGGCGTCGACAATCGGCCGGGTGAGCACGATCGAGGTGGCGCGCTTCGCCAGCACCTCATTGATAGCAAAAGCCATCGCCAGAAACGTCTTGCCTGAGCCAGCAGAGCCCAGCAAGAACGTGATGTCATTATCGTGCAGCGTTTTCCACGCACGACGTTGTGTTTCCGTGCGCCACTCAATTTCGCAGGGCGTCAGCGGGGCTTTTGCTTTTTCTTGTTGTTCCTGTCGTTTCTTAGATTTTTTTTCGGCTCTCCGCACATTCCGTTGCTTGGCAGCCATAACGACTCGCTTTCAAGTTGTGTTGCCGACCTCGCTATTCGTAGTAGAAGGGATTCCGAATATTCGGAACATACGAACGCGCTGTTTGGGCAGCGTTGGTTACCCCGCGCCGCACATCATTTGCTGTATTTACGACCGCATTCCGCGCCGTACCGTATGCCGTTCCAGCCGCGTCGCCAATCGCTGCGCCGGCGTTGTGAATGCCTTGGCCGATTGCTTGCGGAACTGCCGCGGCAGCTTGCGCGGCGTTATTTACACCGCGCCGCACGTCATTGGCTGTGTTTACAACAGCGTTACGTGCCGTGCCGTAGGCTGTACCGACCGCATCGCCCATCGCAGATCCGGCGTCATGCACACCCTGACCAATCGCGCGCGGGACGGCCATGGCAGCCTGTCCGGCCTGCTGTAAACCCTCGCCGGCACGGTTCGCCATGTCCGAACCGAATTGCTGGGCTGAGCTAATGTACGGATCAACGGCGGGCGCTGTAGCGCGATACGCACCATACGTCGCGCCGGCGGCAATCGGCACGGCGGTCGCGGTGCGGGCGGCGTTCATCATTGTGCTGCCCGGAACCTGTGTGCCAGCCCAGCGAGCGACGTTTCCGGCGCCACGGGCAACCTGACCGGCGCCGTACATACCGGCGCCCGTTGCCGCGCGAATGCCGCCACCGACAGCGTTACCTACGCCGCCGCGCATCATTTGTTGCGCCCCGCCGCGAGCCATCTGCGCGCCGCGATTTACGGCAGCCGAGCCCAGCTCGCCGGCCGCGGCGCCTGTCGCACGACTTATCGTGCGCGCCGTACCAGCCATGGCGCGGCCGCCCCCGCGGGCCGTCGCGCCGAGACCTTTGCCGAGAGCTTTGGCACCAGCAGTAAAAAGACTGCTCTCTTTTTCACCGTGCGACTGCTGCGCGTTTGTTGCGTCTGTCGGCACAGGACTGAGCGCCGAGCGTTGCTTGTCGTCAATGATCTTATTGCTGCCGCGCGCACTCGGCGTGCAGCTCATTTCCGTTGTGCCGCGAGGCGCACTGGAGCGCGCTTTTTTCTCTTTCTTATCTTTCTTCTTGCTGCCGACCGGGCGACACGAATCATTGCTGTAGGGCTTTTTGCCCGGCACCGGCTCATACCCTGTCCAGCACCGACCAGCTGCTTTGCCGAACTCTAGCGCCGAGCCCTGCTTGATACCCGTTGTGCTCGCGTTTTGCAGCTGCGGCATGAGCTGTTCAATGATATTTCTATTGTGGGTCAAAAAGTCGTACATCTGCCGCGCTTGTCCGCTGCTCATGTTGGGATCCCGTCCCATAAGCATCGTGGCGCCGAACTCGGGGCTCAGCTGGCTTAGAGCGTTGATTTGATCCATCGGGCCGCGGCCGCCGCCCAACATGCTGTACAAGCCGTTGGCGCCCTGACCAACCATCCGGCGTGCGCCGTCGCCAAACATGCCAGCTCCGGCGGCGCCCAGACCAGCTGCGCCAAGGCCCAGCGCGCCAAGACCCGCGCCTAAACCGGTGTTCCCGCGGCCGCCCATGAACGCGCCGGCGAGCGCCAGCGGAACACCGGCGCCAATTGCGTAACGCGCCTCGATCGGCAGGCTGTTCCACATGCCCATCAAGCCGCCGTTATTGGGATTCGCTTCGGCGTGCTGCGCAGTAGACATCTGTGTATTCATCTGCTGCGCGCCAATATTTTCTGCCGTCGGTTCGCTGCCGATGCCCATAGCTTTGCCGGCGTAGTGCATGCCAGCTGCGCCTGCGCCCGCACCGACCGCTAAATTCAGTGGATTGCGCGCGTTTGTCATTGCGGACGAGCCGCCGCCCATCCACTCAGGAAGGTGCTTCGCGGCGGCTTGTGTGCGACCGATCGTGCGATCGCCCCAACGTTGGCCTGCCGGCACCGCGGCGTCACTCATGAAACTAGAGACAAAATCGTCAGCACGATTCAGACCGCGGCGCATGGTATTCATCGTGCGTTGACCAAGACCGCCAACAGCGTCAACCGCTTGGCCGGCGAGTCGTCCGGGCGTGCCGTGATACAACGACGCGGCCTGCCCTTGGGCTGCGCGAGCCGCCGCGTCAAGACGGCTTGGCCCTGTCGGTTTCGCGGTGAGGGGCACAGCTTTGTAACGGTCTTTGAGCGGAATGGTCAGCGGATCGACTACGTTTTGGCGCATGCCGCGTTGATAACCACGTGTGGCGCTCGTGCCGCGATTGACGAGTTGTTTTCCGCCGCGCACAGCGTCATCGGCAAGACCTGTTACGGCTTTGGTCCCGGCGCCAAGAATATCGCGCAGTAACTTATTTGCTTCTTTTTCGTGCCCGCCGATGTGTTGACCAAACTCATATGCGTTCATGAGTGTTCTCTTCCTGTTTTGTTATTTGTGTTGGCGCTGGATAACTACACCGACCGCCTTCGCAACATGTTTCCAAAATAATGTGACAGAACGGACATACCAGCTTGCCGCGAATTTCAATGCCGCGGCTTTCACACTGCGGGCACATTACCACTCAAACTCCACCGGCTTGCGCGTCTTATAGCTGAAGTTAACATCGAGTGGCGATTGAAAGCGCACGTTAGGTAGCGGAAGTTTGGGCGCCACGGCAGCGGTACCGCCGAGCAGTCCAGCCGCCGCAAGTGTCGGAACGCCGAGCGGAGCATCGCCTACTGCGCGCACACCCTTACCAACAGCCTGCAGCCCCTCGCCGGCTAGGTTCACCGCATGCCCGGCGCCGCGTACCGCAGAGCCGCCTAGTCTCATGCCGTGACCAAGCACGCCGCGAATATCGCGGGTCGTGCGCGTGCTGCCGCTACCAATGTTGTTAATCATGCGCTTACCGGTCGTCTGCATGCCGCGACCTGTGCCCAATAGCAAGCCGCCAAGACCAGTCGAGTTACCAAGGCTAGTCCCGTCTTTAGGGCTGAACGTGGGCCGAGCCTTCGAGCCGACAATCTCGCCGGCGCCCTGTATGCCTCGGCCGAAACCTTTGACGACGCTCTGCGCGCCCCGATTGATCGTCTGCGCCCCACGGCCGATGCCAGACGCCGCGTTGGCAAGCCTCGCAACAATCTTTTCAAACCCGCCCGCCTGTTTTTCTAGCCGGCCGACGCTGTATCCAAACTCATACGCGTTCATGCTTACTGCTCCTTGATATTAAAAGCTAGCCAGCGGGGTGTTCGCCTGCCCGCCGCCGTAGATACCGGGGCCGCTGGGCTGAAACTGTTCCGCCTGCTGTCCGCCGCCGACACCCATTGCGCTCATGCCCAAACTTCCCGCCGCGCCGGCAACTGGCAGGACAAAAGGCGCCGCTTGCATCGGATTTTTAATTCCGGCGTTATAAACTTTACCCATCATGCCCGGATTTTGAACTGTTGGGAGCACTTTCTGAATGCCGCCGCTCAGTGCGCGATTCGCGTTATTGACCGCGGCGGTGCCCTTGGTCAAAAACTGTTGCGAGCCGCGCGTGAGGGCTCTGCCTGTGTTCGTGAAGCCCGCGCGCGCGAGTTGTTTTCCGCCGCCGGCAATTGCGCGCCCGACGCCCTTGGCTGCGAAACCCCAGCCGGGAATAAAGCTCAGCGCGCCGCTCAAACCAGCCATGCCGGCGTCCATAAAGCGGCCGTTGTACAAATGGCGAGATACGTCGTTAATAGCTGTCGGAACGCCGGTGAACGGATTTGAATATAGCGCCGTGTCAGCGATCAAACCGCGTTGAGTGGGATCGCCCATCGGATTGATCTGGCTCATGGTCGAACCAGTCCCTAGTACTTTGTCACCAAGAGCATTCTGCGCCCGTTTTTCCGTTGCCATACCAACGCGATACCCAAATTCATATGGTTGCATAACATACTCGGCGTTAATGAAGTTTATGTCGCAGGACGGCATTCGCGGCTGCAGCGAAACACTAGTGAGTATCGCCTGCCCACAACCGGAAGTATTTCATGGTTCCAATTGTAGCGAATTTCATCGCGCATTTGTACAAGACTTCTCGGCGCCAAATTCACCGAGAACGACTTTTTCTCTCGGGTAAATACCATCGTGGCCGGCGAAACAAGGCTTACCACGGTAATTACCGGGCCGCCTTCGGGAAGATCGATGTGCGGTTTAATCACCTGTTTTTCTAGATACTGATTCAGGGTGATCGAGTCCGGGCGCTGGTCGACAAGGTTTTGCGCCACGAGCCGGTCCAGCAGAAATTGAAAATGCGCTGGAATCGTATCTGACAAAATATCTTGCGGATACGGAATTGACGAACCCCAACGCTGAATGACGTTGCGCAGTTTGGCGTGGCGGCGGGTGTGCTTGGTCGGAATGCCGTCTTCGATATGTGTCAGTAATGTCTGCGCTTCTTCGGGCGAGATAAAATCTTCGATGAGATTAAGCGTGCCGATATCAGATGGAATCATGAGTTACCCGTTGTCAGCCGATTGTATTGCGAACAGCGCCGGCTATTGCGCATTTCTCGGCGAAAAGTGGCCGCTAGTTTGCGGACGTTCTTGTTGTAACAGTGGTAGTTAAAAAAATGCCCAAACATGAAGTGGCAGGGTGTATCGCATAGCGTCATGAGATTGCTTTCCACCAGCTCCAATTCCGGCGCGAGACTCACCGGAAAAACATGATGCACTGTTAAGTTATTTGTTCGCCCGCAGACTTCGCACGCCGGATGTTTCTTTAAGTGCTCGGCGCGGACTCGTCGCCACTCACCTGCGCGCTGCCGCTGCTCAAGGATGTAGCGCGGGCGCAACCAGAGCGGCAGCCAGCTGACGAGATAGTCGCGCAAATATGTGAACATGGCCGGACTTTCGTGCTGCCGCGAACATACGGCGGGTCATACGGACAGTTTTTACATTTTTTGCCGCAACAGGATCGCTGCGCCAGAAGAACTTCGCGAGATAACGGCGGATACTTACTCACACTCGTTGTACTTCACAACCAGATACGTCCCCAGAAACGCGCCGAGCGCCAGAGGCACGACATAGAGCGGATTCTTGGAGTACGAGATCACGCCGTAGGCCCCCAAGCTATACAAGAAAGAACTTACAATGGCGGCGTTCACGGGCTGTCGTTTGCCGACACAGATCACATACATCGCGTACAAGATATCAATGACCACATAGGTCACAAAGATCATGCCCGCCGTAGGCCAGTGAAAATCCTGCCACATAGCTGCCTCACATGACCGTTGTCGCGTGTGTAAACTTCTTTTCGTAGTGCGAGTAGATCTCTGCAAACGCCACGCCCCACGCAGCGTCGTGCGCTAATTTATTGAACGCCTCGTCAGTCTCGGCGTTATCTAAACGATGGTTCCACGCCCGCGCATGCGCCCACTCGTGAAGCAGCACGTCCATGGCGCGGGATTCATCCAGACTCTTGTCGATCTGGATATGGAACTTTTTGCCCTGTTTCCAGCAGCGACCCTCTAGTTTAGATAGCTTTACCCGGCGTACGCTCACGGGAAAAGCCGCGGGACACTCGTCTTTGAGCATCCGCAGGAGGGCGTTGTAATACTTAAAACGAGCCGCCATGCTCCATCCTCCTGAAGGGCGTCCTTGCCACAACAGGGTGATTATACTGGAGCCGGTACGCTTTGGCGGCAGCGATTATTTCGCGTTATTTACCGCCCAAAAAACGCCCGTGAAGTCCGGCTAACGTGGGCATTATGCCAAACATGGGTACGCCGCCAGTCGCCTGTCGGCCAAAGTTCTTTTCTGCTGCAACAAGTTTGTTACCGGCGGCCTGTACCGCTGGCGCCATAGCGCCAATATTTTGACCCACCATTTTTGGTACAACGCCAACACCTGCAATCGGCATCTTCGCGGACGTGTCGCCAACGCGCTTCATGGCCCCGGCAACACCCGTCATCGGCTGCGGAGTCGGCGCGGGGTCAACACTGTACATGCGCGGATCAGCGGCGTTCTTGCGTAGCTGTGCAAGAACAACCGACGCGTTTTTTACAATATCGTGCGTTGATTCGCGTACGGGAAGCCACGGGTGTCCGGGCGGCAGCGGCGTGGGCATATCGGCGGGGTCGATGCCGTACGGTGTTTTTTTGTGATAGATGTCCATCACATCTTGATATGGTTTAGGCGCTGGCAAGCTAGCCGGCGCCTTTTTTAATGCAGCAATACGCGCTTTAGCCGCGGCGGTTGCGCGAGCTGTAGCCGCCTGCGCCGCATCAGCTATCATTTTCGCAATCTGTGGGCTAGGAGCTTTGTAAGCCGCGTTTTTCTGCAGCTGCGCTAACACAGCAGACGCGTTTTTTACAATATCGTGCGTTGAATACTTATCCATTTTATTCTCCTTGTTTCCTTGTTAGTGTCTTCCGATTTTTCTACGGACAGGACCGCGGCTTCTTTCTTTTCCCACGACGGTTTGCCGAGCATAGAATCTGTAATCGATAAGCCGGCAATACCGCCACCCATCGCGCCTGCTGCGCCGCCACGCCGAGATAAGTTTTGCGCGGCGTTCAGCTGCGACGGAGTCAACGGCCGCTGATTGATAAAATTTTTACCTATCCGCGCAATTTGCCCGCGAGTTGTGCCAAATAAAGCTTTGCCCAGCCGCGGATTCGCCAACGCCAGCGCAACCGCGCCGGCAATACCTAGCGGCGCGCCGGCAATACCGCCGAGGCTGGCGCCGGTTCCCTTCACTACGCCGCGCCCCAAGCCCTCCGCGCGATGACCAGATGGCGCGGTTAGCGCTTCGTAGCCGCCCACTGCAGTCGGGAGGAAAAACGCTTGTTTGCCGACCTGTTTGCCAAGCTGGGCTCCAAATTGTACGGGTGTAACGCTCATGCGATCACCTGTGGCTTGAATGTGGTTTTGAATTTTGCGTGTAGCAACATGCTGCATGATTTTTTCAAACAGCTTGCGCCGAGTCAAGGCTAACTCGGTTAATTTACTTACCGGAATCGGCGGCATTGTCGTCGTCCAGAATGCTTTTGCTGGCTTGCGGCTTGGCGTCTGGATATTTTAACAGCCGACGCTTCTTCTTTGAAAGCTGACGTTTTGGCGTCAGCGGCAGCTTGTTAAATACAGCGCCGGCTTTCTCCTGCGGCTCGTCTTTTGTGAGTTCTCCACGGCGCCGTTTGAGATACTTTTTTAACTCCTGCTCCTGATAGGCTTGGAGCATGGTCTTGATTCCGTCAGCTCGCGTTCGGGACACGAGTTTGGCCGGATCGATCGCCCAGTGCTGCAGCGCCCAGCCTCTCCGGGGCGTGGGATTGGTGACAAACGGCCCGCCATGGCGCGCTTTGAAGCTCGCCCAGCGCTTGATCTGCCGGGCGTCTTCGTCGGGGATTCTGCGACCCGAGTTATAGTTCTGGTACCACTCCAGCCAGCCCTTGGGGTCATGTTCGGTAACCCATTCGGGCTTCCATTCGCCCAAGCTCGCTAAGCGCGGGCCTTCTTTCTCGTAGAGCGCCTTGTACACACCCATGCGATGTAACTGGCCGGGTGTAAAATCGGGCTGGAAAGCAGGAAGTTCGGCGCGCTGCTTCGCCTGTTCTTCTGATAATTTTGCGGTCGAAGTTTTAATCTGCGCTTTTGGCGTTATTGAACCAGTGAAAAAGTTTAATGGATTATTGAATAATTGCTGCGTTAGCGGCTCATCTGGGAGTCCGGCGGCGATACGGGCAGCTCGCATATTGAGAAAATAGTCACCAGAGATGTGATATGTCGTTTGCCCAGCGGCGTTAGTCACCGGCTCTGCGGCCGGATTGACCGTTACACGATATGACGGCGACGACATCATTTTACGCCATACACCTTGCGCTGACGGCGACACAGACTCGCCGCTGACTAGCTGTCCGTTCGGCATCCGTCGCATTACTTCGCCATAAAGTTTTCGCCCTAGACCCATGCCGCGAAACTCCGGGGCAAGATCGCTGCGCGCTATAAATGGCGCGCCCGACGGCAGTCGATCAATGTTCATTCGGCCGATATTTTTATTACCGAGCATCGCCTGAAACCCGTCCGGGGTTGGCAACAGCTTAAACATACTGCGCAATTTAGACGCAGCCGTTTTTTCCTGCTCTTTCTGCTTGCGGTACTTGTCGCCTTCTTCTTTCAGAATCTTGCGAAAGACTTCGTTGAGCTGTTCTTTCTCGGCCGTGAGGTGTTCGAGTACTTCGTCGCCCGTACGCTCGCGCTGATACCCCATGAGCTTGCCAATCATGCTCGGGTCTTGGCTGGCGCTTAGATATCTTTGCACTTGGACGTTCTTGAGTTCTTCAGGAAGATCTCGATGCGAGTCAAAACGTAATCCACGGCCACGCGCTTGCTGGCTGCGCGACTCATGCCAGTGCGGGTCTAAAAGCTGGATCAGACTCGTGCCCTTGGTGGACAAGCCTTCGGCGCCAGCTGGACCGATCAAGAGCGCCCGAAGCTTGCCAGTGTTGTATGCGTCCACAGCGGCTTGGCGCGCCTTTGAGCTAACGCCGCCATGGAAAAACGCATGCGGGATCTTGGCTTTCTCTAGGCCAGCCGCATAGGGCGCCAAGCCTGAGTCAATGAAGTTCGAGTAGATAATCGCTTTCTTGCGCTTGTCTTCGTTGAGCGTTTTCTGCAGGTTCTGGAACGCTGCTTGAAGCTTTGCGCTCTGCTGAAACGCCTTGGCCGGATCTTTGTCGGCGCGAAACGGCTGCGTGGATAAGCTCACTTGGCGTAGGCCAGTTAAGAAGCTATTTAACTTGGCCAGCTCGTCTTTCGACAGCGGAAACTCCTGATCGAGCTTCCATAAGAACCCCGGCGGAATCTTCGTGCGAATCGCTTTTTGAATTTTGTCCTGCGCGGGAGACAAAGGCACCCGCACGACTTCTTCTTTGACGTCCACACCTTCGGGGGTCTTGCTAGGCTGATAATCGACTTTGCCCTGCAGCAAACTGCGCAGTTCTTTTTCGTTCTTGACGACTGGCTTCACACCGGGTTTCACGCCACGCAGCCAGCCAAACAAGCCCGGCCGCACGGTCTTGTAATCAATGTAGCGCTTCTCGAACTCTTCCGGTGTGATCGACTTGTTGTGCAGCATTGATAACAAGTTGGCCAAGTCTGTCGGCGAGTTCGTGATCGGCGAGCCTGTTAATAACATCAGGCGCTTGGCTTGCGCCGCAGCTTCGGCAGCCCCGGCAGAACTGGCGCTCCCCGGATTACGGAGTCGATGCGCCTCGTCCATGATGAGCGTGCTGGGCTGCTGTTGGAACTTCTTGCCCAGCGCCAGCCCCGTGTAGCTCATGATCTCAGGGTTCGAGTTGCGCGTGAACTTCTTGATCTCTTTGTCGAAGTTGCCGCGGAGACTGGCCGGCACCACCACGCCATACTCTTCGCCGTCTTGTTCCTTGGCGGCCTCAGCGGCAGCTAGAGACGAAAGCGACTTGCCAGAACCCAGCCCGTGATACACAAGCAGTCTGGGATCCGTTGTTGAGATTCTGTCGGCAATGCGCTGCTGGTGCTCTTGCAGCTGAATCTCGGGCAGCAGTTCGGCACTCTTTTGACGCAGCCGCCGAATTAACTTATCAATATCTTGGTGCGGCTTGTATTTCAGTGTGGCGGGCAACTTGTCGTACTCGCGCAGCTGGGCTTTGTGAAAATTATGCACAAGCTTCGCCGTATATTCTTTTTCTTGCGCGACTTCTGGTGTCCACTCTTTGTCAGGATTCTGCTCGTATTTCTGCCGCTGCCGGTCGAGCCGCTGCTGATACGCCTGCCGCATCGACGGATTGACATGAATCCGCGTAAACCGCTGCAGCAGCTCTGGGGGCAAGTACGCTAACTGAGTGCCCTCGATCACGGCTGGAGCATTAGTTTCTGCCAGCGTATCGTGCGCCGTGTCACGCATCAGTTGGCGAAACTCGTCGTGCTTAGGCGAGCCAGCAGGAAGATGGTTGTCTTTATCGTTGTTTTTCAGAAACGCCAAGAACTCTGGCCGATGGTCGACTTGCACGTGCGGCAGATTCAGTTTCTCCGACAGTGCTTTGGCCAGTGTGGATTTGCCGGCGCCGCTGTGCCCGCTTACCAGAATGTGCGCGGGCGGGGTGTCGTCCAAAATGCTGTTAATCTTGCTCATCAGTGCACCGTGAGATTGCGAGCAGTTTTATACATAGCCCACAAACCCAAACCAGCCGAGATTAAACCCAGATACTTCATAGACGTATACACAGTCACAAAGAAATGGATTCCCAGCCAGCAGGCACAAGCACCCACGATGACCGCAAGGATGTTCCAGCGCGTAAACGCCAAAAGCAGCGCGACCGGGCCGCACAGAATTACCGCGCACACGACTAGAAAGACTAAAAACGCTAAGCTTTCCATGTCGGGTGACCTATTTTGACGCGCTGATATCTAAATCAGCCACAGGGTTGGGGCCCAGCGTCGCTTTGGCCGCCAGTGCCTGCTCGTACTGCTTGATCTGCGATTCTACCCAATCCCGGTACATACTCACACGGGTAAAAGCACTGTCGTCGCCATACGTGCCATCCGGTTTACCGTCGGCGTGGGCCAAAAATGAATTAATTCCCGCTAATTCGTTGCCGATAAACATTCCGCCGCCTGAATCTCCGGGGGCAATCATAAATTCCAGCGGAAACCGGCCGTCTCTGCGGGGCGAGCAGGCGACTACCGAGAGAAACGCCTGCGATAGCTTATTGTGGCCGGCGCGGCGTTGATTGTCTGACTTGGTGGCGCCGGTAACAAAATTTCCTGTCGAACCCCAGCCGGCGATCGTGACCGGGCGCCCCAGTTCGTCTGACTTGCGATACAACGGCACGTAAAAGTCCAGCTTGAAATCATCGTCGACATAGCACAGCGCAATGTCGTGCAGGCCAACTTTGTCTTCGTTGTAGTCCCTGTGCGGTACCTTGTGGGCCACGCGATGTTTCTTCTCGCCGACATAAATCACGTCATCTTTGGAGCCGTTAATAACATGCGCCGCGGTCAGCGCCCAATGCGGCCTAATAATCACCGCCGACGCAAGTTGTTCGTGGTTCTTTTCGCACTTCTTGCAGTCGACGTTATTGGTAATGCGAACGACAGACGGAAATTGCTTGCCAAACTCGACGTACTTGTCGTCTGGCGTATTGGGGTCGATCGTGCCGGCTGTCGCTACGCGCGAAGCGGCCAAGAGAATAATCACGAAGCGTAGCAGGCGGGCAACTAGTTCTTGCGCGTTCATGACGGGCCCCCAGTCTTTTTTAAATATGTAAGTGCGCTATCTCATACTTTCTGCGGCTGTAAAAGTTTCATGGCTTTTGCAAACATGTGCGGGTCAAGTTTGGGCTGCGGTGGAAGTTTGGGCGAGCGCATTAAACCCTGCCCAAAGCCTGTTAAACCATAACCTGCGGCGCCCATCAGGCCCATGGCGCCAATACCGGCGCCTACGCGGCCACGGAAACCCTTGGCGAGGTCTTTGAGTGCTTGACCTTTGTGCGTGACTAACACGGGCTCAAAGATATCACTGAGCGCCACGCGGTTCGGCAGCCAAGTGTTAGGGTCGCCCTTGAACTTGCCGCCAATAAGGCGCTCATACAAGCTTGCCGGGCCGCCGCCGCAGTGCGTCCCGTAGCAATTTCCACGACCAAACATGCGTCGGAACGTATTCAGGCCCGCGACTTCGCCAACGGCCGTTTGACCAGCCGCTACGCCAGCGTACGGGTCGATGCCCATGCGCTTGGCGGCGTCTAAAAACTCTTTCTCGTTTTTAATTTTGGCGCGAAACTGTTCTTTAACTCGCAGCCACAAAGTCGGTTTGTGGCCCACTGGTTGATTTTTGCCGCGATAATACCCGGGCGGATTCTGACTCGAACCCTCGGTGACTGTGTGTTTATAAACATTGTCAGCGCCGTGAGGAACTAGCCGTTGGGGCCGTTCTTCTAGCTGGCGCTCAACAGTTTTAATCCAACCGCCGTCGTGTAAACCGGTATTGTCACGATAACCGTCTAGCCAGTCGCGCACAGCGTCACGAGCGCCGCGAAAGCCTTTATGCCACCAACCCTTAACGGCATCTTTAGGTAAATTTGCGCCGTGCGCCGCGATGTAATCAGCTGGTGTACTGCCAAGATTTGTAGCGCTCATGCCGCCGTGTAATAAACTAGGCACAAACGTCTCAAACTGCTTCGGTTTAAATAACTTTGACTTGGGCAACGCGGCGGGATTTCCACCAGCTGCTTCAAGAAGAGCTTCGATCGTGCGCTTTTGAGTCGGCGTCTGCGGGCCGCGTGCTTCGAGACTGCGGGCAAGATTGTCCCAACGTTCTGGCGCTGTCCGGCGAAGATTCTGAGCAATTTGCTTGAATTTAGGATTCTTCGCGGCCAGTTCGTCAAAGCGTTTGGCAAGTGCTTCTTGGCGTTCAGTGCTACCTGTCAGTTGTGTTAATTCGCGTTCAAAGTTTTTTGCTTTTGTGTCTGGCCCGTCAAAAAACCCACCCTCAAAAGTTGGCGACCATTTTTCGCGAACACGCCCGCTAGGGCTGGTTGTCAGTTCACCTGTTTGTGTTTTGCCTGCGTCTTCTGAGACTCGCGCCAGAAACCGTTTGAAACTTTTAACCGCTTTGGTCTTCGCGCCAACAGCTTTGTTTACTTCAGTGAGATCCGGCCGCGGAACTTTTGGTGGTGTGGCAGATTTACCGGCGCTGACCGCAGCGTCGTATGTGTCCCACGCTTTTTGTCGCGCTTGCAGCTGCGCTAATTGCCTTGTCCGACCGCGCAGGCGTTCTTTGGCGTTGCCATACGCCTCGGTGCCCTGCATGTTCTCTTTAGCGTCGGCCGCTACAGACTTGCGCCACGCTTTCGGATCGCGCATCTGGGGTGAATACAACTCGCCGCGGTCGTTGATGAGATACGGCAGCGGGGGGCCAAGTTCTCCTTTGGGTACGCCTGTTACGCTCCAGTGCGGGCGCACATACGGGCCAGCAACTTGGCCGTGGGCGCCCGGACCGCCCGACGCAGCGTGTGACCCGCGCACTAACGTGGTTGTAAATCCGTCGCCGCCGTCCTGTAAGCCAGATAGGCCGAAATCGCCCGGCTGAACTTCCTGCATGACCTTTTTTAGATCCACAAGGCCGTTGGGCAGCGTGGCGTCAGGAGCCGCTTCCAGAATCTTGCGGTACTGCGGGTACTCGCGAAAAATGTACTCCAGCAGACTTACGCCGGGCGGAAGTGCCGCAATGCCGGCGCCTACGGGGCGGTAATCAAACGGCGCTTTTGACGAAGATTCTTGTGTGGGCATAGTGCAACCGTCGCTTTTGCTAACAATATCTCGCCCATTCTACTGCGCTCTATTCTATTACAAAAGACGAGCCGGGCAGAAAACTCGTTACGGCGGCCCCAAAACAGTTACCGGAGCGCTGATAGCTAAAAAAACGCTTAGCAGCCGGAAGTAGTTAACTCCCGGACTGCGTCTGCGTTCTTCGGCGGAGGTTGTCGATACAACACTCACGCCTCGTCATCGGCATCGTCTTCGTCTGCAGCGCCGTACAACTCTTCTTCGAGTTCACGGCGGTAGCGGGCGAAACGAGCTTTGACGACTTCGAGACCTTCGGCCGTGGTCTCCTGCACGCCCTTGTTGGGGTACAGGCCGCCGTAGCGGGCCGCGCGCTCTTCGATGTCTCGCAGGTATCGAACGGCGGCGCGGTAACTGGTGAACGTGTTGTCCCAGTCGCCGTAGCCGTCGTAGTTCGTGCCTTCCGAGATGTAGAAGAAACCAGCGCGGTCCTCGACGTCGAGCGCAGCTTCGTAGCTGTCGTTCTCTCCGTCGGCCTTGGCGAGACAGTCATCGCAGTACATCACCGGCTCCCATCCGAAGGAGTCGGTTTCGCCTTGCGTGATAACCGTCGCCGCGTTGGTGCACACGCAGTTGTAGCCCTCGCACTTGTCGAAGCTGACAACGAAAGTGCCACCGGGGCCGGCGCCGAACTGCAGAGTCTTACCAACGTCGGCAGGGATACGGGCCTTGATCGTCAGTGCCATGATTATCTCCTTGGATGTATGGCGGTGAGACGGCTGGAGACACAACACGTGGCTTACCAGCGAAGAGCTAGGCTCCTCATTAGATATACCCGGTTTTAGCCGTTTATTTAGGTATCAGCGCCCGGGCTTGCCGGCCGTCTGTCTGGTCGCGGCGTCAGCTTTGAAGCCGCCCAGCGTCTTCTTGCCGTAGTGCGCAAGCAAGGGCGCAGAGGACGCCAGCATGTATGTGGGCAAGCCAATAAACGCCGAGCGGCCGCCCTTGAGCTTCATCTGACGCATGAGCTTGGCGCCACGACGAGACGCATCAAACTCAGACGCCAACATAGGCACTGCGCCGGCTGTACCAGCGATTGCCGAGTTGCGCGAATTAGTTTCGTTGTTCGAGAGAAGCGCTCCGGCCGTGCCCAGCGCAATCGACGGCCGACCGATTCTGTTTCCATACATTAGCGCTTTGCCGCCCATGTGGTGCCCTAACTCGTGCGCTAATACGCCGGGATTTTTCACATTCCAAGCATGGCCAATCGTCGGTTTTGATATCCCAACCCCCGGATTTGCCGGCGTATAAAACGCGGGACTTTGTCGCACGCTATCCGCGGCTGAGCGCCGCATTCTGTGCGTGATGTTATTCATGATGTCGCTAAACCAGCTGCCGGTCTGTCGCGGCGGCAGTTTTGGTTCAATCATGCGAGCGACAGCAAGATTATCCGTCACATCCACGCCCTGACCGGTCGCATAATCACGGAGTTGCTGCCACGCCTGCGCGCTTTCAGGTGTCGGGGTCGCAGTCATTTCTGGGCGTGCAACACGGTTCATGTACGTGCTGAGCGGCACGCCGATCGTTGCCTGTGTCGCGGGCATGCCGCCGAGATACCAACCAACTGAGTGGCCTAAACCGGGCTTAGCGGGTTCTTTTTTTTTAACGTCATCGGCTGCGAGCTTGGCAAACTGCGCACCAAATTCCATCGCGCTGGAGCACTTGCAGTTCCATTTGCGCAGGGATTTATTAATGCGCGAATCAGGATCAGACTTGGTCTTGCTGCCGGTGTTTACCCGCTTCATGCCACACATCCGCGAGCAGAAAGAGTTCTGGCGCTTGGCCCGTTCGCCCGTGGGTTTACTCTCAGTCACGGGGGCTTTTAAGTTCCCGCCTGTCTCACGTTCGTAGCTTTTGCGCCCCTTTTCATTGAGCCCGCCTTCAGGATTCTTACCGGCCGAACGCTGCCAAGCTGGTGTGCCGGCCATCTTCTCGCCGCCGACAGAGTTAGCCGTCCCAAACGCTGCGTTACCTGTAATATCACCCGTCGAAGACAACGCGCCGTATGAATTAATGGGATTAGCGTTGGGAGATGAACCGCCGCCAACCGGGGGTAGCTGGCCAGACGGAGCAGGGGAACCCATGTTCGGGGGTTGCGCGGCCGGGGCCTGTGGTTGAGCCTGCGGCGCCTGTGCTTGCATGCCCATAGGCAGGGGCGTACCCATCGCAGGCATGGCGTAGCGCTTAATTCCGGCGTTTGCAGGCATCCGGGCGGCCTCTCGGGCCTCCATTTCAGCCTGTTCATTCTCTAGCGCCTGCATAATCGGCTGCGACAAAACAGCAGAAATCTTCGCCATTAACGGGTTTACTTCACTTTTTGGCTTTATTTCCGAGTTACATCTTTCGCCCTTGGTTTTGACGACCTTGGGTGGATTTTCACCTGCAACCGTGGGCTTATCACTGGCCGGTTGCTCGATATACACCTCTTTGGTATCCGCTTTCTTGGATAATTTTCTGTAAATATCGAGCGCGACAGAATTTACAGCCGATTGTTTATGAGTTGTCATGGGAGATTTGTTTGCAAAGGCTGCATTAATAGGAGATTGGCTCGTGGAACCGGTTACATGCGGTAAAAACCCGACAACTCCACCAACGCCAAGGTTCATAACACCGTTTGCGACCCCAATACCCTTTTCTAATGTCTCTGTGGGGAGTTCGCCGTGTTGTGTTACATAGCGCTGGGTCTGATTCTGAAGTTGCTGCACGTCTTTATAAGCTTTAGTAGCTTTGTCGACGGTACTTTTGTTGACGTTTGCGAAAGTCTTGGGAAGTTTTGAGTTTACAAGTTTATCAGAGAGTTCCAGTTGCCGTGCGGACAGGACAGCAGCGTTAGGTAGGCGCTTGAGCAATTTGTACGAGCGCATGGGATTAAAGAACAGCACGCTTTCCCTTGCTGCATTTTGGAACAACTTCTGCAGCATCGGTGAACCGACGCGTTTTGATAACATTCCGGCAGCTGCAAGGCCCGCGGTTGTGCCCAGCGTACTTAACCCGGCCGCAGCAGCAGTGTCTCGGGCAGCAGCACCGGGCGAAAAGTCCGCTTTTTTTGCTTCAGTTTCTGGCTTTTCGTCTTTTTTCTCGTCAGACGCGTACATGGGGAGTTTCTTTTTCGTCGGATACTCGTGCGCCCAGCGTTTTGCAATGTCTGGATGTTCTGCCCAGAGAAATCGACGCTGTTTTTCAGACCTAAATGGCATGGCGTAGCTCGTAGGACAATGAACTCAGAGGAAATCCCGGATAGTTGAGCTGAACTAGTCGGAAAAACCTACAAGTTGGTGCGCGCGGCTGTTCCCAAGCTGAATACGCCTCATTTTGGCAGAAGAAGGCTGAGAAGAAAAGGGTGTTTGAGCGTCTGGTATAGTGGAAGGTGGCTTGGGGAAGAGATTGGACGCTTGGACATGGAGGTTACCATGAAAACGCTACAGATTTTGTTATTTAGCCTGTTATGCGTGATAGGGCTGGGATCCGTGCGCGCTGATTCGGTGTTAATGTTCTCGGCTGACTGGTGCAAATATTGCCAGATGGCCAAAAAAGACATGCTGGAGAACAAAGACGAAGTTGATACGTGGGCCGTGGATATTATTGATACCGATGTGAGCAAGGAAATCGTGAAAGAGTACCGGGTTCGGACTCTCCCGACGTTTATCTATCTAAATGACGCCGGAGAAGAGGTCGACCGGCAGGTGGGCTACAAGGGCTACCGCCAGTTAAAGCGCTGGGTCGAAAAGAATAAGCGCTGATAGCTAAATAAACAGCGCCAGCCCCGGAGGCACGATTACCTCCGGGGCGCGCCGCTGTTAGTTTTCCAGCCGGTCGAGCATGGCCAGCTGCCGCTCGAAAATCTTCTGCACGAGCGGGAGACGCTTCTTCACGATCTTCTGGACCTGCTCGTTCATCGCCACGAGCATGGCGCCGTTTTCGGCCGCCCAGCGCGCACCGACACCCGACTCGAAGAACTCGGCGACCAGCTCCAGCTCTTTCGAGGAGAAGCGCTTTGCCAGTTCCTTCTTGAACACGTCATTGAACGTGTCCACGGTGAACACCTCCATGAACGCCGTCCGCCACGCGTTCGCGATCGTCGCCGGCATACCACCGACGTTGATCATGTTCTCCACCACCTGATCGACCTGTGTGTCGAAGATCTCGGCGGCGGCCATGGCGGTTGCGAGGCGGTCAAACAACTTCTGGTCCATCGTACTAACTCCCTATGCCAATTATCGCTGGCGCGGCAGAGTCGGCTTGATATACAACGCGCACATCAAGTAGTACCGGGCTCTACATGTGATATGCCCGGATTTTGATAGATATTTAGCCCGGCGCTGATAGCTAAAGGAAGCGCTCGCAGCCCCGGGGCTTGGGCGGCACCCGGGGCTGCAATACACTTCCGCGCAGCAGTGGTTACACTACTGCGCACACATCAGGTCGTCGCCGTGGCGAGGGCCGTGGCGGCCTTCACGGCGCGGCGGCCCTTGCTGTTCTTGATCGCGGCGGCACGGGCCTTGGCGATCTCCTCCTTGTCCACACCCGCCGTGAAGAGGGTGTAGCAGGTCTCGGCGAGGACGCCGGCGGTGACCGCGCAGGTGAGCACGCTCACGAGCTTGGCCGTACCGACCGTAGCGCCAGCAGCGACCGCGAGGCCGCCGATGGTGCTGCCGACCAGCGCGCCGCCGGTGATGGCGACGCCGATCGCCGCGGCGCCGCACAGGATCTTGACGGCGTAGGTGTTCACCTTCAGCCAGTCCACCGACCGCGTCGAGACGAGGTTGCGGACGTAGCTGAGGGCTTCACGGACCTTGCCGCCGGCGTGACGCATCTGATCGCCGATCCACGAAAGGACGGAGGCCGCCCACTCGTAGATGGTGTTGAAGATGCGCCCCATGAACTCCCAGACCGCACGACCCACCGACAGCAGGCTGTCGAGCAGATTGTCGAGCGACTGACCGAGACCCTTGCCGGCCGTCTCGCAGAAGCCGGGCTCGCGCCGAGCGGCACGGGTGACCTTGCCCTTCTTGGCCGTCGCCTTCACGCCAGCGTGGCCACCGACAGCGGGAGCAGCAGAAACAGCGTTAACCATCGCAACCTCTTCTTTCTATAGAGAGGAGTAAAGTTACACCTTACCCGGGTAACATGCGGGGGTAATCGGCAACACGCCGATACCAGAGGGGGTCACTAGATATACCCGGTTTTTCGGGTTTATTTAGCTATCAGCCAATCGACCGGGTCTTGAGCACCAGCTTTTCCTGCGCGGGCCATAACAGCATCTGCTGCATGGTATCCACGCTGGTGACATCCTTAAGCAGCTTGAGAGCTACCTGCGGATTCACCTGTATTACCTCGGAAGCTGGCTTCTCCTCTTTGCACGCCCGAGATAAATCTTCATACCGTGTGTACGTATCCCACACCCAATCCTCGCCGTTCTCGGGGTTGTGCTTTTTCAGCTCCCCGGTCACGTAATGATTGGTCTGCACAAGGCCGTGTTTCCTTGTGCGGATGTAGGTATGTTCCCCGGTATGTGTTACGACCGCGTGTTCTTTACTCTGCGTACCGATCACGTGCGCGAAGAATGGCACCATGGTTTGCTGCGTACGCAGATGAAAAACAAGCTTTTCGTAACTTGGCATTTTGTCGCAGACTGCTCTGACCCGCTGTAACGCCGGCCACGCTTGGAGCAAATCTTTGACAGATGCCGCGGTGTTTGTCACGTATGCAAACATCGCAGACAACGATCCCCACCAGCTGTCGTCCGTGTCGTCTTCTTCTTCATCGACAAAAGACTTCACGATCGGCGCTTGGTTCACGACCAACCCCCACTGATCAGACATCGCACTGACGACGCCCACCATGCCCGCAACGCCCACCGAAGTGTAGCTTTTGCGGCCACGATGAAAGCGAATCAGCTTGGTGTGCTTACCAGTGGAGGGCGGCGTCACCCAGTCCATGTTGCGCACAATGACTGGGGTGGAATTCACATCAAAGCTGGCAGAACTACACCCACAACCGTACATCTCAGCAAGAGACGTAAAGTCGTAAATTAAGTTTCCCAGCAGAAGCTTTCCGACAGGGACTTCAGCGTGCCGCGCAATGCACCGAAGTTCCTGCGGATACTCAAGGTCTGTGCCCGTCAGGATCCAGCCCCCGAGTCGTCCGCCGCCGCTTGTCACACTCTTTACGACACTTTTCATGGTGTCAGAAAGGTGCGGCAAGATTTCCTCGTCGACATGGGTTTCCACGTCTTCGAGGATGGACTGGATCGCGTCGCCATTTTGACGAGCGAACCCGGCCCAGCGTTCGTCCGGTGGTTCCTCCAGATCGATGTCATGAATCTTCCCGGTGAAAAGTTTCATGACACACCGTCTTTCTTAGACCTCGGCGACAGACCGAAGTCGCTGTCGGCTCCCGGAAACGGCACCGGGATGTTGAGCTTGCCGCAGCACTGGGCAGCCAACGACTCCAGCCGCTCGATGTAGTCCATGCGGACACGATCGCGCGCGTCGTTCAGCTCTTTCACGCGCTCGATCAACCCCAGCAGCTTTTTGTTATCTGCTGAGACCTGCTCGATGCGCTCGAACGCCGTGTTGAGCGTGGTGGCGAGAAAGCCGACCACCTTGCCCAGCTCGGCGACTTTTTCTTCTGTGGACACCGGAGCGTCGGCGGGGAACCACTTGCTGACGTCCGTCTCAAACATCTGACTCATCGGTCATCCTCCTAGCCGCGCAAAGCGGCAAAAAGACATAGAACACCCCGACACACTACCGGGGTACCAGTAAATATGACGCGAATTACACGTTTATTTAGCTGCGGCGCTAATAGCTAAAAAAAGCGCCCGCAAGCGGAGGTCATACCTGCGGGCGCTTTTGCCTACTGGGCCGAGAGGGTGGTCCACTCGCCGCTGTAGGTCTCATCCAACGGATTGATGATCCGCGGCTTGGCTGCGTGTGCGACAGGCTTTGCAACAGGGCTAGACGCCGGTACGGGCGCCGTCATCCGGTGCTGCATGTCGCGCCACGCTGGCGATGGTTGGAGCTTGTCAGAGATCCAACCAATCGCCGCCAGACCGCCAAAGATCATGAGGGCCGTGGTCATGCTATTTCCTTTCTTTCAATCGTGACGGGCAAGACGTAATTTTTGGCTTACGCCTATCCGTCACTAAATATGACCGGAAATAGCTCGGTATTTAGCTCACAACCAGATAATGATATCAAGGCCCACATCTTCGTCTTCGTCATCGTCTGCGGTAAAGATATGAATAGCGTTGGTGCGCATATGTACCTCCAGACGACGGGTTGTTAAAACGTGTCGCAATTATACGATTTTGATAACACGTCCCGAAGCGTAAAGAAGTTTGTATGCGTTTTTCTTACAGCTATTTGACGTAAATCTTTGCGCGACAATACGTTACGGCTAATAGCTAAAAAAAAGGCGCCCAAGACTTTCGTCGAGGGCGCCTTTCCCAGAGTGCACTGTGGCATGCGGTGTGATATAGGAGGCCGGTCTGAAGAGCCAAAAAACACACCGAAACACCACAGCAACCCCGTTAAGGAGAATACCTCGCTGGGAATTGCACCCAGCCTGCCGCGAGGGTTTAAGCCTCGCTGCCGCGCACCAAACGTGCGCCGCCGGCAGTGTCTCTAGTGAGGTGCAACCGCGCGGCCGCGCGGCTTAACTAACCCTAGACAGGCTCGAACTCGGCGTCGACAACCGTGTAGCTGTCGAAGTCGTCGTTCAGGATCGCCGCTTCCGCGGGGATGCACTCGCAGACGCCCAGTGCAAGGCTGCAGTGCAGGCAGCGCTCAGTGTCGACGTCCGGTGGCGCAATCGCCGCAGCCAACACAAACAGCATGTCCCGGTAGTCGTCCACATTGACCTTCACCGCCGGGTTGTTGCGCGGACCAGCCATAATCTCGTCCTCCTTGAAGAGAAATAAAACAACCGCCGTCTCGTGGCGGCACAACGCTAGTGGTCTCTCGCCACTAGACGGCCCCACCTATCACCGGGCAGGGGTACGGCGAGGAAGTGCTATAGCTTCATGCGTAAGGCCAGTGCAATACACACTGCCGCGGCAAGAGATATAGGTCCTCAATAGATATGCCGTGTTTTTGGCAGATATTTAGCTGCGGCTAATATCTAAAGAAAGCGTGCGCTTTGCGGAGCCGTCGCCTCCGCTGCCGATAGGTTTTAATAGCGGTCGACTTCTTCTTCGTCGGCCTCGTACTCGGCTTCTGCCCATTCAGCCCGGCGTTCTGTCAGTGCTTCGTCGTCGAGCCCGTACGTTTCAAGTTCGAGCTTCCTGCGCTGCTCTTCCATGTGCGCTTCATCTTCAAGCTCTTCTTTCTTTGCGCGGTCCATGGCGATGTAAAGTTCGGCTTTGACCGCGTCTAGTGAAAAAGCGCCCTGCGGGCAGAAGCAATTGAGGCTACCGTACGTGGCGTCGCTCAGATGCACGTACTTGTAGCCGCGCAACTCAAGCAGCTCAACCAGCGCCATTGCCGTATAAGGATCGGCAGCCGTACCAACGTACTGGCGACCCACGCTGTATACGCCATCATTTGCGTTTTTAATACCGTGAACGCGCATGCTACCGTCGGCAAAAGTAATCATGTGAACCTTTCTAAAAAGAGTTACGACTTTAAACCGTGAATTGAAAAAAGCCGGCAGGGAAGCGCATCCCGGCCGGCTTTACGGAGTTAACGAGATCCGCGCTCGTGCCGAAGCGACCCAACCGGCCGCCAAAAGAAAGCGTTAGCACAAGAAACGCTCGTGAGGACAGGTATCACTACCCGCCTACGCCCTGCAGCCGTTTGTTAGGTCACAGACAAATTTGCGTTGTACGGACGCAAATCTTCGTTACTGAAAACGTCGTCTGGCAGGTCTTTCACCTGCACCACCCGCTCCCCTAGTCATATGTAGTGTAGTCGAGTGGAGTCACTTGGAATAGCCCACGAGGCCCGGGCGGGGCATGCCCGCTATTCCGCCATTTACCCTAACGGTTCCTGCAAAACATTTCACCAAAGCTGCTCGTCCAGCCCTCTGCATGCACCTAGAGATAGGTTCATACACATGCTTCTCACGAGCGTTTCTTGTGCCAACGCGGGTATTGTAACACCCGAATTAGCTACGTCAACGTGTCGATGTAGTGCTGCGTAGAGCACACATAACGCGCGACAATTTCTTCGGCTTCACTCCCGGGGCAGCGCTGGTCTAACTCTTGGACCAGCGTGCCCATCGACCGGCGGATATTTAACAGTGCGCGGCGAAGTTGTTTTACTTCAACCTCGGCGTCTGTTTTATACCTCGTCCCGCTTTTCGTGTTCACCGTCGGTTCCAACGCTGCCTTCTCCTTGTGAACTACTTCCGTCCACCACTGGTTGTTCCAATTCGTCGCCGTCCGACTCGCTGGCATGTTCATACGCTATTAATAGCGCTTCCTTAAGTGTGTCGATCAGGGTGTTTGCGCACGTGTCGATCACTTTACGCTGATACTCCAGCTTGTCAATCGTTTCGCGCATCTCGTCTCGCGTCCGCACCAACGTTTCGGCGAGTTTGAGCAGTCCTTGCGCCATCGCTATCGACAAGTTATCCACGGGTTCTCCTTTACCGTAGGTCATCGAACGATTCTTTTAGGCCCACTGCCCGATCTGCCAAATATCGGGCCACAAGATCCATCACTTGAATGATGCCTTGGTTCTCATGTACTCGCCGGGCCTCCGTCGGCGAATACGCACCAAAGCACGTCACTTTCAGCTCCATCGGCGAGCCAGTATCGGTCACTTCGATCGACTCGATGTGACCCATCTGGTTGCCGATCATGCCGTCTTCCAGCGCGTGATCGCAGGCATCGCGCAGCGCCTGCACAAACCAGCGGCAGTTCTGGTTCATGACGCCACCGGGCCTTTCTTTGTCGTGGCGCTCTCCTGCAGCTGGTCACGCAGCCGGCCCTCGACCTCGGCCCACCTGTCGAGAATCAGGCGGCTGATCGGGCTGTCGGCCAGCAACAGGAACTCCTCGATTTCAGGGACTAACGACGCCAGCGCCAGCAGCTTCGGCTCGCACTCGCAGGTGTTGCCGATCTCCAGCGTGGAATAACCGGCCTCGTCCTGAATACAGCCGCGGACATTGTGCTGGCTGGGCATTGAACCCAGCGCGCGCAACGTAGCAAAATACATGCAAAACTCCTTTGTTATTAATCCCACAGGGCTTGATAGTACTTGCCGAACAGAGTCGTTCCACGGCGGATACGCTCCTCGTGTGCCTTCAATCCTTCGAAATCACACTTCACACGTTTGATGTGCTCGGTGATGTTATCAATATCGGCCAGATCATCCCGACCCTGCCAAAACTGATCGTCGTGATCCGGGTCGTTCAACTGTTCGAACGCCCAGATCATTTCATTCATGATCCACTCCCAGCGCTTTTCATGGAGCTGGTCGGGAGCGCCGCAGTTCTTTTCTTCTTCGGTCAACGCCGGCGCAGCGCTGGACCGAAGCTCTTCCGGGACATCCTCGTCGTCCGTGAAGGGATACCCGTGCTGGGTTTCCTTCAGCTGCTTGAGCAACGGAAGAATAATCGGAGCGAGCGTGTCGTCTACGCTCCACGTGTCGTAGTAGTGAATTTTCACCACGACTTTCCGCTTGCGAAACCGCCCATGAAACCACTCGCAAAAGTCGCCAAACCACGTGTTGTGCAGCCACTCGCCGATCTTCTGACAGCGATCTTCAGAAACGCCAACCCACTGAAGCAGGTCGGCAATCTGATACGGACCCCACCACTTCGGCGACTTGCCGATGTAAACCTTCATAGAATCCTTTCTAGTCGTTGAACCGCTGCCACTGATGTTGACAGTCTGGGCACTCCCAATACGACACGCCGTCGTAGTGCTTGGGATGGCTGTACGGCAACTGGACGCCGATCAGCCTACTGAACTTGTAAGGCGGCGAATAGCACTGCTCGATATATTCGCGCAGGTCTTCGTCGCTCTTGTCTTTACACCAGTCCTGCCCGCGCAAGACCGTAAAAATATCTCCTGCACACCAATCAGCCTCACACTCCGGGCAATGCCCAAAGTGATCAAGCGTGGCTGTTTTTTCATTCAGCAACATTGGTCAACTCCTGTGGCTTACAGACGACAAATTTATCAACGCCGGGCAGAATGTTTAACGTGCGACCGTTGTCCCACTTAACGCCGATTTGTTGCCATTCTGCTGGACCGTCCAGCGAGAGATACACAATTGTCCCTTTTAATCCTGCTGGCATACCCTCTTCAACCGGAATTGTTTTTGAGTCCGGGTTTGTCATGGGAGACAGCAATTTGATTCGATCGCCGATTTTCAATGGATGTGCCTTTCAAAAAAAGAAAAACCGGGCGGGCCATTTACGGTCCGACCCTATAACCCAAGACTAGCTGCAGCTCTTCTTGGAACTCCCCCACGTCGGCAGCACGCCACGAGATTCCCCGCAACGATAGCCAAAGGTAAGGAGTACCCGGTTTACAACGGTGCGCGCAGGTATGCTAGCTGGCGCTGGACAACAGGGCTTTGGGCTCGCGCATACCATTCCGCCCTAGTTTCCTGTGTCCCCGTTGTATAAGAGGATAAGTTAGCTTGCGCTAAGATACCCTCATGGAGGCGGTGGGATTCGAACCCACGTGTCGTGATGCTTCAGTTCAGACGTCTACGTGTGTATCTGGTGAACTTGATCTCATCTGCGTGTCACCCTACCAGCGCGGTAACAATACAGACCAGCCCTGAACAAATTTAACCTGCGTGACAGAGCAATGAGCAGGCGAGTCGGATTTGGCGACCGCTAGACAACCCTTCCGACGGGGGCTGGTTCGCGGGCTGCTGGTTTTACTCAGGCAGCGATGGCAAGAGTGTTGCCGACTAACATTTGATCGAGTTTTTACGTGGCCACCCGATCAACCACGACACGCAATCTTGAACCTCCGTCATCCGATCGATACCAGTACGCCCCCGGACTCTCGCCGCAAGGATGTGGTGGTTACACGTAAGTATACGCTCCCACGAACATTAAGGCCCTATAACTTCCCCTTGCATTTCGCAGCGCTGTACACACGCTGCCGAGAGAATAACCCGGGTGGGAGTCGAACCCACAACAAGTAGATCCTAAGTCTACCGCCTCTGCCAGTTGGGCTACCGAGTTGAATGTGGTTTATTCAGGTTGCACCGCCACAAGGTTTTTTATCACACCTGACCTTTGCCTGCCGCATATCGTAGGGCACGCGACAGGCCGTGTGCTCCCTTGAACGTGCCCTGACGGGCATGACCCCACGGGGATTCGAACCCCGGTAAACGGAACGAAAATCCGTTGTCCTAGGCCACTAGACGATGGGGCCGCCGCGACCTAAGTATTGTTTGCGCATTCCTTTTTTTCAAGCTGCCTCTCGGTCTTCCAAAACGCCTTCTTGCCGTACCACTTCATGTGCTTGCTGCAGTCCATAATCTTCGGGCGTACATGAAGCAGTCCGCGCTTTTTCGTGGCCATGTTGTTCCTCTGATAACAAAACCCAGTGCGCCCGCAGGGAATCGAACCCCGACCTACAGGTAATCAGCCTGTATCCTTTCGGACCAAGAATATAAATCTCGTGTGCTAACCGTTACACCACGGGCGCATATCTCGCGTGGGTGGGGCGCCAGCAGCTTGGGCTACTGCCAGCGCCCCACCGTCAGCGAGTCTACGCTTCAGCGGTAGCGCTTGCACGCATACCACCGGCCATCCCTGCCACGCGCGACCCCTTGGTCTACGACCGCTCTGCCGCTATTGCTGTAGCAGCAGTTTCCCAGCGCCTCTTCGGGCGTCGAGCCCATCCCGACGCCCTCTAGCCCAGAATTCCCGCCGTGATGTCCCATGCGGCCATTGCTGGCCTGCAGCTCAGCCACACCCTGCGCCGAGGACGTATGCCCGGCATAAGACGTAGCGTATGAGTAGGACTTGACGGGCGCCTGCGCTTGAGGCGTTGTGTAGTACCGCCGGTGACGCGGGGCAGCATGCGCAACGCTGACGAGCGAAAAAACAGCCACTACACACATGAGAAAACGAAACATAACGATCCTCCGTGACCCTGTCGCGGGTGCGCGCGACAGCAAAAAAAACCAACCCCGCACCGGGTTTACTGTTCGTCCGTCGATAGCGCGTCGAGATCGTGAATGATTCGACGCATGTAACCGACAGGCGGCATCGGCGCCCAGCTCTTGGCGCGCTCAGCGTCATAGGGCTGCCAGTGTGGCGCGTCGCAAGCGTCGACGAGGCCCCAATGATTGTTATGAAAAAGATGCGGACACAACTCTATATCTTTGTTGCCTTTTTCACTTTTAATCGAGTTGGGCGTGAAACTGTACTTGCCGATCCCAATACCGATGTTGGGACCGAAGTAATAAACTTCCTGCCCTCCCCTTGGCGGGTCTTTATGAGACGACCGCCAACCAAACCGATCTTCTTCTGCCATATCGCCTCCGAGGCAATAGCCGCAAAGGGACTCGAACCCCTAACCCCCTGCGTGTAAAGCAGGTGCTCTAACCAATTGAGCTATGCGGCTACGAACAATACTGCAGAGCTAGGGCCGGTGGGACTCGAACCCACAACACAGGGATTTTAAGTCCCTTGACTCTGCCAATTGGTCTACGACCCCACGCTACCGGATATTACACCGGAGCCTGATCGTTTGCATCCTCCAGCCACGTTGGCTGCGGATTTTGATTGGGGTGCGCAAGCCACCGGTATAGCTCACGGCCTGTTTGACTGTGCGTACCTATCGCGTCGCGAATGAGCATCGCCTCTTTCAGCCGCTCTGCGAGCCGAAAGAAATCAAGCCCTTCACGATACGTTAAACCCTGCGGCAACTCATGTTTTCTGTCCAGTACGTTCCGCAACTCTAAAAGAATTGCGTCAATTTGCCTGTTGTACATCTCGGCGATTCGTTCCATGTCATCGGCGGACCGATCCGTCCCAGACATATCTTTTATCTCCAATTTGACACCACCACCGCTGCCCGTCGTGCCAGTAGACGGGAGTCACAGACGGAGATGGCGGTTGCAGCGTTGTCGGCGCCGGGTGCGCCTTCTGATACTCTTCATAGCTCTGCCACGCGATTCCCGCAAGCATCAGCAACGCCGTCACCAAACCAATCAGATTTCCCTTGATTTCGATACCACTCATTTCAAAACCTCCTTGTTTGGAAATGACCTTTGAACAACCAATCGAACAATGGGCCCTGTGGGACTCGAACCCACGACCAAAGGATTAAAAGTCCCTTGCTCTACCAACTGAGCTAAAGGCCCACGCGCTTAACGGGCGCGAACGTTCGTGAGGCGGCACGAGCCGTCCTTGCACGCCGCGGTTTCATCCCGGGCCTGCAATTCTTCACGTTCTACTTCCTGCGGCATGCTGCCCATTTCGTGGATCAGCCATTTGCCACGAACTTTGTGCATGATCAGCCTGAACTCGCAAAGTTCCCACGGCGGCAGCATGGCGCTGCGTTCGCGAAACTCGGAGTAAGGCAGATCTTCACCGTCTTTGCCGGCAAACGTTTCTTGCACGACATTGACCACAGCCATTTGTCCGCGAGCGTCCGCCTCGACAAAGTCGACACGGACAACACGCATATAGCAGTTGACCTCGTCAAAGAACTGCTTCAATTCCTCTGTGAACTGTTCCCTATTGGGAAAGTTCGGCGTCATTGTGTCGATTACACCCTCGACACTTTTCATGTTGCTGGCGTGAAAGTTCTGCTGCACGACAGCTTCAATTGCCTGCATCTCTTTCCGGCCGCGAGCATTCAGCTCGCCGCCGAACGAAACTGCTGACAACAACATCAGAACCGCAGTGGTCATTATCTTTATCATCTCGCTGACTCCTTGTTAAGCACATGTGCGCAAAACCGCCCAAAAGCGACCAGCCCACAAACGCACCTGTAACCGTTACTGCTTCCCCCATGTAGAGAGACTGCGCGGCCATTAGCCCAATCGCCGCGCCAGCCACAGTGCAGGTCACAATCAAGATCTCACGCATAATCGGGTATGGCATGGTATCCCTTCCCGCTGTTCCCGAACATGATGCCATCTTCCGCAAACACGTATTTGCGGGGCACAAGGAATATGCCCGAATATTGCCAAAAATTTAGGCAATCAGGCCGGGGCGCAAACAGGCCCTTCGCAGCGTTTATGCTCGACCCAATTGGGCGGCAAAGTGTACCAGCCTTTGTCATATAGCTGATAAATCTTTTGAAACGCTTCGTCATACATGGCGCCGCACGCTTCTAGGCTGTAGGTGCGGCGAGCAGCTTGCGCAATTGCGGCGCGATCAAGCGAGTGTACCTTGTCGAGGGCCTGCATCCAGTCCGCTAACGTTTTGCAGCGGAAACCGTTGACGCCGGGTTGCACTGTCTCTGTGAACGCGCCGTAGTCAGTCGCAACGAGCGGCGTGCCGCACAACAAACCTTCGACGCCAGACCCACCAAACGGTTCGATAAAGTTTGTCGGCATGAGCGAGCAGATAGCATTACGTAAAAACTCACTGCGTTCTTTTCCCGTAATAGGGCCACGATACTCGATATTGGGGTGTGCCCACCGCGAATAGTCGCCTTGCCCGCACAGCACAATTTTAGCGCTGCGATTTATGTTGGGAAGAAACTTGGCGATCTCGTACAGCGTGTCTAGACCCTTGCACGCGTCGATGCGGCCGAGAAAGGCGTAGTACGAGCCGGGCTTAAAATTAGGCCGCCAGTCTTCGATATCAAAATAGTTCGGGATAACAAATTCGTAATGCGCGCCCTGCCGGCCGTCCTTGCCGGCGTGATAGTGCCGCCACGCATAGCTTTCGAATATCTTGATTGTGCCGTCCACGAGCGTTGGGTAACCAATACCTGTTTCAACGTGTGTGTTGGCAGGAAAGTCTTGAAGCAGCCGCGAGTGCGCGTGCCCAAAAGGGTGGCAAATGATGTCGCGCGGCTTGACGCGCTGCTGCATAGCGGAGACGAGCCGTTCTTCAAACAGTCTGTGGTGGGGCGCGCCAACTGTCGCGTCATCGCCGTGGAATGCTTTCTTGTCACGATTACCGAGCATGTTTTCAAATTCATCGTGCGTGAGCATTTCCACGCGCTCGTCCGCAAGGCTTTCGCTGCCAGCGTTGGCGTACTCAATAACACGATAGCCGTACAGGCGCATCATCTTGGAAAAGCGTAGAGCTTTGCCAGTAAACGCACAGTGGGAATACGCCGCTGTGTGCTTCGTGTGAAAGATACCAACGAGATGAAGTGTCGGCCGTGACATGTGGATTCCTAATTATCAAACGGTAAAACCTGCTGCCGCGGATCTGGCTTGATCGTTTTGTTCTGCTGCAATTCCTTGCCGGCTGCTATTAAACTCGCGGCCAGCTTGTTGCGCGCTTCTTGTGTCGGTGTTGCGATGAACAGGCTGTATTCTCCACGCGGGCCGAAAAATACGGTAGTGCCGTCGTTGGCTGTTTTGATGCTGCTGGGCGAGCCAGCGCCCAGCAAACTTTTAAGGTAGTTATTCTCCGTAACAATCGCCGATATGGTGGTCGCTAGCTCGCTTAAGCGTTCGTTTTTGAAGCCGACAAAGCGAATGCCGCTCTTTGCGATTTCGAGCAGTTTTGTAACCACCCAAGAGTTGTCGTCGAGTAACGAAAGCAGCGCCTCTGAACTCGTCATGTTTTCCTTTGGCAAGTCGCAGTTTTTGCGGGCGCAGCAACCCATAACGTTTCCTTTGATAGTGGTAGGTGTCACGATACGCTACATACAGAATCAATCCGCCCCAAATCAGCATGACGCCGATAAAAATAATCCATTTTGCGACCATGTCAATTCAAGCGCATGATACGGCGTGACTGACGAAACTCGCTTTGACAGGCGGCGCGATCAGTAAAACAATCTTCGGCGACCGGCACGTAAATGACTTTCGTTTTGTAGACGCAACGCCGCTCTAGCTCACGCGGCGACCAACTGCGCCGTATTTCGCTGGCGCGTAACGCAATTTCTTCGGGCGTGGGCGGCAAAACACGCGCAGCCATGTCGTCTCCTTAGCCGTAGAGTTTGAAAATTTTCCGTTGCTTTGGCGTGGCGTCAACAGGTGTTTTGGGCTCGACTTTTTTTCCAGCATGCTTCGGTCGGGGCGCCATTCCGGCGTTAAATAACGCTTCACGCATTTGCGCTTCGCGCACCGCTGCGTGCCGGCGCTCGGCTTCAATCCGAAAAGCGTCAAGACGTTTTTTGCGCTCGGCAAACCACTCGCGTTCACGTTTAAAATCGGCGCTAATCCACAGCAGAAAAAGCGCGGCAAGAATGAGCGCGCCAACCAAACCCACGGGGTCTGGATGTTTTGCTGCTGGTTGTGGCGGCGACGGCTCAACGATTTCGGCCGTTGTTGATTCCGTGTTTGATCGCATAACACGCGGCGCAGGCCGGTAAATATTTTTCTTCGCAACCGAGTTCTACAGATGGGCCTTCGAGGGTGGGTTGGCCGCCGCACAGCTTAAGGTTAAACACTGCTTTGCGCAAGCAGAATGTGCAGATTGTTTTAATTTCCTCGATCGAGTCGGCTAATTCCATGAGGCGCTGTGAAGCTGGGAAAAGATGCCGGCGAAAATCAGTACGCAGCCCGTAGCAAATAACTGGTACGCCGTCGCGATTGTAGGGTGGGTATGTGCAGGCGTGCGCAATAGCGTGCAACTGGTCAATAGCTTCTAAAGACAAAAACTGCGCTTCGTCAACGAGGATGCAGACCACTGAGTTCAAATCCGGTACTGTAAACGGACCCTGCGTCGGCGCAACAATATCGGCTGGCGCTTCCAGCCCTGCGCGTGTCTTGATGATATCTTTGCCGAAACGCGCGTCAATTTCGGGTTTCAGCAGCAATACCTTTTTATTTTGCTGTCGATAGTTGTGCGCAACAGCTAAAAGATTCAGCGTTTTTGCGCTGCCGACCGTCCCGTACCGAAAATAAAGCTTTGCCATTGTACGTTATCGAGACTATTCGTTTACTTTGTTTGACAATTTGTAATAGATTTTGTCGCCGAAATTTTTACACGGGTCACGGGGACCGGAGTCATTTACAAGTCTCGTATTGCTCACAATTTTATGAGACCCGCCCGCCGCCGGCGGATTCCATATTGCGCCTAAAACATTCGGGCGCTCGCCGCGGGACACGTACGTGCCAACAGGTACTTGCTGCGTAAACCAATTTGACCCGGCAGTTACTTTGAACAAACCGCAACGATTTTTACCAGACGGAACATTTGGATCGTCAGGCTCCACGGCCGTAACTTCGATATAACCGTCTGGCCGAAACTGATTTTGGAAATAACATTCGTCTTCGTCGTGCCACGCAGCTGTTTTGTACCACGTGTCGGGCTCTTGTAAACCGGGAAAATAAGCAAGCTCTTTTGGACAACAGCAACACGGATCTTCCGTAGATGGCGACAGCACAAGCGCGCCGCCGCAGGAGTCTACGCGCAACCGCCCATTTACGATTGTCAGTTTGTTTGCCATTTTTTACGCTTATTCAAAAAGAATATCGTCGCGGATGGCGCGGCAGCTGCGCGGCAGTAAACACGCACATTTTGCGCAACCGGCCGATCACGTTATCGGACAAACCGCTGCGCGTTTATACAGTATCAGGATCTACAGAGATGACGCCCCATTTACCGGCGTTTATATCATTTACGGTCCACGCGGCGCTTGTTTGCGGATTTTGTAGAACAAAAAAATTTGTTGTTTTGTAGTTGCCATCGGTTATCACCGTGACGTCTGAACCGGTCGCCGGCGTTAACCGGTAGTCTTGAACATCAGTTCCACGATAAAGATGCGCATACGCCGCCGGTAAAGAAACGTTTCTTGCGGCGCTAATAACTTTTATTCCTGCGATGTTCGGGTCGTCAGCAATCGGGGTTAACGTCTGTGTTGGAAAAAGCGCTTTGCGATCAAAAGCGGCCGTGCGAATATATGACGCATCGCCGTCATTTACGTCGAGAGCCAGCGACGACGGATCGACGCGTTTTACGGACCACTGATTCACTGTTGGCGATAAATCGTTTAGCGTGATGGGTTGAACGACAGCATCGGCACCCAAAAAAGTATTTGGCGCTGCTCCGGCGTTATTCACTACGTACAAGTCATCGATTAATAACCCGAACACAGAAGATGTCATCGATCCATAATATGGATCGTCAGAAAGGGTAGTGTCGGCGGAATTACCGTAAATTTTTATTGCTGCGATATTTGGAGCCGCGGCGGCGGGCAATTCTACATATTCTGTAGTTGGTTTTGGCGCCCAAATTGTTGAATTTTGATCGGGCCGCGTTAAACCGCCGTTTTGTCGCAAGGTGAATTGCGGCGGTGACGCAACCATATCAATTTCAAATTCCAAAAATGTCCATGCTTGCGTGTACCCAATTGCAGTAAATTGCGTGATTGGTGCGGCCGGAGAATTGATTGTCCACACAGCAAGCGCTTCGGTTGGATTTAGTGGCGACGTCAGCACTAGCGAAATTGACTGTAAAATAATGTAACTACCATAGTAATAGTCATTAATTACTGAATGATAACATTGAGTAGATAATGAAAACTGCAGAGTATTGTCTGCAGAATAGAAATCAATAAATTTATTGAGAACAGTTCCTGCTGGAATAGTCGGCGGGTCTTCGACCGGCAAAATGTTTCCAGATGAGCGACAACCGATGTAACGAAAACCGGCGCCGATATACAGTTTGTCCGAGTTTACACCAATATTGGCGAGTTTTAAACTATAACCTTCGGGTAATGGCGCGGGGGCGTTGTACGAAATAGAAGCAACGCCGGTCGGTAGTCGCCGGCCTGCAATGCCGCTGGCGCCAAAGACAAATTTACCGGCAGGTGGTGTTTCAACCCAATAGTTGCGGTCGACAAGATTAGTAGTGTTAAATCCATCAAAAAATATTAAAGACACAGTACACCTATAGCTAAAAGATATTATTCTGAAATTCGCAAATAAGTAAGCGCTTCAAGGCAAATCGCGGTTACGCGCGCGACGCTTCCGGTTAATTCATACTCCAACACGTCAAAACCAGCGGCAGATATTTTTGTTGTGTTTTGCAGTTGTTCGTATGTTAACGCATCTAACTTTAAAAAACTGGCGCGCGGTACATTTGCCGCGCCCTCGTACTCCAACACGTCGCGCGTAATTGCGGTTATAACTGCCAGCGGCAGTGGTTGTCTCCGTATTTTACTGCCGAGTCGTCCGCGCATTTTTACGCTCTTAAGTCTCCGGCAAGAAGCCATAAGTTTGTTGCGTAACACAACAAACTTGCGCCGCTATATTGCTCACGCAAAAATAAACCGGGCGTGCCGTTTATAGTTATACTGCTTGTTGCGGCAGACACAGTGACATTGCCTGTGTTAATTTGTAAAATATCAAAATTTATACCGACCGGCCACACAATTGTTGCAATTGTAAGCGTAATGTCAATTACGTTATCACATACTATTAATTTTCCTGCGTCAACGGCTGTTAGCGTGTAATTTGCGTTTACAACTTTAACATCCTGTGTTTGCGCCCAAGATCCTGTGGCGCCGGTCGGGCCGGTCGGGCCGATAACACCAGTTGCGCCGCTGGCGCCGGTCGGGCCGGTAACGCCAGTTGCGCCGCTGGCGCCGGTTGGGCCAGTCAGGCCGGTAGCTCCGCGGGGGCCTGTTGTGCCTACAAGTCCGCTTGGTCCTGTTGCGCCCTGCGCCGCTAAAACGACTACGCCGCCAATATTAATTCGATCTGAATAGCCGGGCACTGCCGTAACACTCAACGCTGGCCCTGTCGGGCCGCTAGGGCCCATAACACCCGTTGGCCCGGTTGAGCCTTTAGGCCCTGTCGCGCCCGGCAGTCCCGTTAAACCTGCGAGACCTTGAATACCAGTAGCTCCCGGTGGCCCGGGTAAACCAACAGGGCCCTGAACACCTGTTGCGCCAGTCGCGCCGCTCGGGCCAGTTGCGCCGCGGGCGCCGGTTGCACCGGTTAATCCAGTTGTACCCTGTATTCCCGCGGGGCCGGTTGGGCCGGCAGCGCCAGTTGGTCCTGTGATGCCGGTCGCGCCTATTTCACCAGATACGCCAGTTACACCTGTCGCGCCCTGCGGCCCAAGCAAACGCCCAATGTTTTGCCACGATGTTCCGCTCCACGTATAAGCAAAACCCTCGGCGGCGTGCAGTGGAATATCTTCGTAAGTTAACGCCCCGGCGCCAATGATCCATGTATCGCCAACAACAGGTGTTCCCGCGGGCGGCCAGCTTTGCAGGGTGCCATATAATCGAATACTAGTTCCTGTCGCGCCGGTTGGGCCTTGAAGCCCGCTGGCGCCGCTCGCGCCGTCTGCGCCTGTAGCGCCCTGTACGCCGCTAGCGCCGGTAGGGCCTTGCGCGCCTGTCGCGCCCTGCGGTCCTGTCGCGCCGTTTGTACCGTTTGTACCGTTTGTACCGTTTGTGCCGGCGACACCTGTTGCGCCTTGAATACCGCTTGGGCCGGTCGGTCCGGCAACGCCGGTAGCCCCTGTAGCGCCTACAGAACCCGTAGTGCCCTGTACGCCAGTGGCGCCAGTAGGTCCTGCGATGCCTGTTGCGCCAACAGAGCCTTGCGGGCCGGTTGCTCCCTGTACACCACTAGCACCTGTCGGGCCGGCAACGCCCGTGGCTCCGGCCGGACCCTGTAAACCCTGTGGCCCGGACAGCCCCTGTATACCCTGCGATCCTTGCAGTCCAGATAAACCTTGTATGCCTTGCGGACCGGTTGGGCCTTGAGCGCCGCTCGCGCCGGTAGCGCCCGCGGGGCCAGAAAAACCGTGAGGGCCTGTCGGCCCGGGTTCGCCGATAGCTCCGGTCGCGCCGGTTTCACCGCGCGGACCTGTTGCGCCAGACTGTCCGCTCACGCCTGTCGGGCCCTGTAATCCGGTAGCGCCGGCAAAACCGCGCGGCCCAGACGCGCCTTGCGGACCTGTTGCGCCGCTCGGTCCGCTAACGCCTTGAGCGCCTGTTGCGCCCGTGGAGCCCGCGGCGCCTGTCGAACCAGTCGCGCCGCGTGTGCCTGTTGCGCCGGTGGCGCCAGCAGCCCCGGCTATACCAGCTGCGCCTTGAGCGCCCGTCGCGCCTGTCGCGCCAGCTGATCCCGGGAGTCCCGGGACGCCAGTTGCACCCGGCGGACCTTCAGGGCCGGCTACACCCGTCGAGCCGCGAGATCCAGTTGGCCCCATTGCGCCGACCATGCCCGGCACGCCTTGCGGGCCTGTAGCACCAGCCGGGCCGATCGCGCCTGTTGCACCTCTTGGGCCTGTCGCGCCCTGTGAGATGATATTTAACGCCGCAAGAAGATTACCAACTGTCGTCTTTTTTGTTGTCGGCAGCGTGGCCTGCTGATCGACAATAGCAATTAAATCGTCTGCGCCCGGTATTGGTTTACTGGGCAGGTCAGATATGCGCTTTTTGGCCATTGTGCTATCCCTGCGGGCATGTATCCTGCCCTATAAAATAGCATATTCAGAGCCGCAGGTCGCTGTCGTCAAAAGTATCTTCTAGGCGATCTAACAGCCGTGACAAACGATGGCGGCTGGGGTAATACCGTCGACTCTTGTTTAAAATTCGCGCGTATTTTGCCGTGCGATATCGGCGATACCGCACCCGTAAGCGCGGCGGGTTTAAAGCTTTGTGCCAGTGATATGCGCGAACAGCTGAGTAGCCTGCTGCGCCGAATACAACCCCAAAAAAGAAACAGGCGACAAGCGCAACCATTTTATCCTCACGTTAAACGGCATTAGCGTGAAACATGCGCCATGCCAATATTTCCAACAGCGAAACCCAGAAAAGTAACAGCCAACCAATAGTTGCCGCGCCACAAATGCTCCCCGGCAACGTACAGATACACGACCGCAATGCTAAGTGTTAACCAGCTACCCATAATTTAGATAAAAAAAGACCCGCCGAGTGAGCATCGTTGAGAGGCCCGGCGGGTGTGCTGCACGCGATAAATTTTGATCAAGTTGTCGGGGAGATGGGCGGCACCGGAAGCGGAAGCGGCGTCACGACCGTTTTCGGTTTCACTGTGACCGTGCCGTCGTCGTGGTACGTGACGTCGCCGACCAAGCTCGCGGCCGAAGTGACGCAGCCGGGCTTGACGTCATTGAGAAACGCGCCAAGTTTAGCGTGCAACTTAAAAACTTCCCCGGCATCTGTGCCGATCGCCGCGGCAATTTCAGCCGGCGTGGCTTGCGGATTCAACCAAAAAGTTTTGATCGACGATTCAAACGTGTTGAACAGCTGCTGAAAAGTATTACGCGCCGTCTGTTTGATCTGCGCGGCGACACGCAACGCCGGTGTGATTTCAGGGGTCGCGGGGCGGTCAAGAACGCTCATTGTGGTAGCTCCGTATATTCGAGGTTGAAACGAGTATAAATTACGCGACAAAATTTGCCAAGACTATTACGGCGTCGTCAATACGCGACCGGCGGTTGTTCGCATGTAGTTGATGTCCAACTGATCCGGTCGCACTTTTACGACACGGTATGCAAAATTACCGGGAACTGTTGCCGCAAATACAATGTTTTGGTCGGGATCAAGGTTTGTACCGTTGTTGAATTCTACCACAGACGGGTTTTCGTATATAAAGTTCGCCACGTGACTGTAGGAACCGTCAAGCTCTTTGAGTAGCGTAAAGCCACCCTGATACGGCGACTGGGTGCTTGTCGAATGCGCGTGTGCGCGGAAAATGCCCTGATTGTTTGCGAGGTCGATTTCGTAAATAACGCCGCGCGCATAATTTGACCGGTCTGTGTGGTTGTCGTATAGCGAAATAACCGCATTCCCCGGCGTCAGCGGAGGAATTTCTGGATGCCAGCGGGCGTCGTGGTTGCCAGACGGGCCGTTATAAGGATCACCAGTGATCGTGAGCCACTGTGTATTCTGCGTCGTTGCTGCGCGGGCAACCGATTGAAACGTGCTGGCGCCGGAAGAACAACACGGTACGCCCTGCAACGCCCATTTAACTTGCTTTGTTTGATAGTCGATGCAGAACGCGCCGCCCGGATGCCGACAGCTCAGTAACACGTCGCCAGTAACGGGATGTACGTCAATGGAGTTGGCATGAAAATGATCAAAATACTGGCCAATGTTGAAGTAGTCGTCGCTATACCAATCCCACACTTTTGTTTGCCCGTCTGGTGTCAGCTCTTGAATGTATAGCCCGTTGTTTGGCATGTACGCGCCGCCGCAACCATGCGCGTAGGTCATCGAAATAAAGTTGCCCTTGCGATTGGGCGGTCCGGCGATTACATGCGATTCGTGACACTCCCAGAACGGGTTCGAGTTTGTCATGTCGTTTTTCATGCTGTAGCCAACAACAGACATGGTGTTTAAACCAAGTGTAACGACATGTCGCGGTATACTTTGCGACGACCATCTGTGCAGCACAAGTTTGTTTGGCGTGTGCGCGTAATGCAGCGCCAAGCCGTTAAAACGATCGTCGCGAACATACCAGACCGGCACACCATTACCGTCAAACACGATGTACCAATATCCGCCGCCGCCCTGTTGCGGCGCATATAGGTAATATCCGGGGCGATATGAAGATGTTTTTGTCGTAATTGTATTTAACGGAAGATCCGTAGGAATTACGCGAATAAAGTATTCTTGTTCGCCATAAGTAATGTGCAGCGCTTTGTTAACAGCAATTGTGCCAGTAATTGGCGTTTCGTTGATAGTCAGCGTATAAGAGTCTGTCGCGTTTGCCGCAGAATAAATACAATAATCTTGAATCGTCGGATTAAACGCCGGGCGCAGCTGGCTGTTTGTGTTGGCAATCGAGCAGGTCAGGCTTGTGATTGCCGCGGCTGCTCTTACTTCGACAAACATGTCGGACGTAAGCGGCGGTTTTGGTCGTAATTGACTGATCAGCGCGGTTGCGTACCAATAAATTGTTACACCAGCGGCGCCTTCAGCGTCGACAGCAAGCGTATAGGGTTCGGCGTCGTCGTCTGCGGTAGCCCGCACAGAAACGGTGGCGGCTGTCGGCCAATTGTTTTCAGCTGTTGTTTCAACAACAGGTTCACCAACAAAGCTGACGGCGCCAGAAATGTTGCGCCGCACGCCGCCGCGAATTGTCCACACTGCCGTCAAGTCGTCTGTGGTGTTATACGCAGTAACTTTGATATCAAAATTCCAAACAACGCCTACCGGCAACTCAAGCCGTTTAGCCGTCGAGATGCCGTCCTCGTCAAAGGAGTTGACGCCGTCGAGCGCAAGTACTGTCGCGGTGTCAGATATTGTCTGCCCGCGCAGATGGTATACGCTGAACTGCGCGTCGCCGGGTACGTTAAAACAGCCAGCCGCCGCAGCTAGTTGTCCGTAACTGTTTGCAACAGCCTGCTTACCTATCGTCGTCGCGTTTGCGGCCGTGGCCGACGAAGCGCTGCCGCTCAACACGGCTGAATTTTGTCCGCTGGCTGTATTCGCGCTACCGGCGAGAACAGCGGCGTTAGCGGCTGCTGCTGTGTTGTTCGCGCCGGCGCCAATAAACGAATTCGTTCCGCCGGCAGTATTGTTAAACCCGCCGCCGATTGCGGCGTTTAAGCCGGCCGGATCGTTGTTTTCGCCGGGCAGTGTGACGTTACCACCCGCGTACTCAAGCAGGTTCCACGGCGTCGTGCCGTCGCCGTATTTGATGCGATTTGTGTCAATCTCTAGACACGGCTCGCCCGCGTCCAGCACCGGGTTCAATTCGGCGAGGTACGTTTTAGTGCCGCGTTTAATGCGAATTTCGATAGGTTGTGACATAATTTTTTACGGGTTAAAAGGTGCCGTCGGAGGTGTGAAGTTAGCAGTGTACGCAGCCGCACCTTTCACCACGCGAAGGTCGTCAATATACCCGTCTAAATACGCTCCTTCGCCGGTCTCGCATCCGATGTAGTACGTTGTGCCGCCGTATAACGCAAGCGAATCGTCCCGCGTTCCGACTTGAACACCGTCAACAAATACGCGAAAAGTGTTTCCGCTTCGCGTCACGCAGACGTGATACCACTGGTTTGGGGCCATGCCGTGGTCACCGCTGCAGACTTCATAGCCAGAACCGTTTGAAAACATTAACTTCGTTTGACCGATTTGAAATTGCCAGCCGTCTGAAGCACTGGGCGAGCCCCGCTCGTAAACAACCATCCACGGCCACCACGTTACGAGATCGTCTGTAGTAGGCAACACATTTAAAAACACCCACGCTTCAATAGTGAAGTCGCCTGTGCCGATGTCCAGAGCAGGCGTCGCTGGAGTGCTGAGGAAACTAGCCCCATCAAACGCACCAGAGCCGCCGAATTTACTCTGACTCGTACTGATCGCGGGATTGCCGGTGACCGTCATAGTCAAATTATTGCTGCTGCTGTCCGTGAACGTTGTGCTGCCGTCGGTGCCGTCAAAGTGCAAGAGCAACGAAGTAGTGCCGGTGGCCGGAACAGCAAGATATTTGTCATACAAATACTTTTCAACAGCAGCCAACGCAGCCGGACCAAGTTTGTGATCGTAGTGAATTACTGCCGCAATTTCACCCTGCAGCGATTCAAACGTGTAAAACGAGCCGCCCCACCCTAAAACCATATTACCGCCAGACGTCGCGGCCATTGCTGAGTTTGACCCGGTATCGACTTCTGCGCCGTTGACGCGCAGCGCTATGTTGCCGTTTGAATCAACGGTATAAGCCAGCAGCGTCCATCCGAGCGGCAGACTGGCCGCATCACCGCAGCGAAGACCGTCGGAGTACAGCTCGACGGCGTCGGTTAAATCTTGATTGATCACAAGACATGTGCCGTCATTCTGCGCGTCGTCTGTGCCGGTTTGCGGCGAAAAAGAAAGAATGCGCGGATAACCGGCACCGTTTGATTGTGATGTTTGTCGCACAACAACAAAATTAGTCGAATTTTTTAAGTTAAAAGTGGTCAGCACTTCTAACACGTTCGGCTCGCCGTTAAATTGCACTGCGCGCAGACCGGTTGGTGTAACGCCGGTTGCGAGCACCGGCGGCGGCGAATAATCGACCTGCACAGCCGGATGATTACTTCCGCTTAAATCGCCCCACGATTGCACTGAATTGTTAAACGTGAAGAGCGGTGAGTCGGCGTCAAGCCACAGCTCGTTACCTAAAACGTTTGTTGGATTAAATCCAGTAGCGCTGAACGGGTCGAGAAACGCTGCTGTCGGCGGTGTGAAATTGCCGACGTAGCGCGCGACGCCCTTTGTGATTCGGAGGTCGTCGATGTAGCCGGGAAAATATAACGTAAACGGCGGCGAACCGATTTCCATACGACCTATGCACAAATCGTCATCGTTTATGGCGCTATAATCTATGGAATTAGCTTCAGACAACAGCTCAACACCGTCCAAATAAATTCGAAGCGTGCCGGCTGCGCGCGATACTGCAACATGATGCCACGTGTTTGTCGTCATCGAGCCGTTAGTTGCGCCAATTGCGCCATATTCGTTGGCACCGTCGTAGCGATACCAGTATAGGCTGTCGTTGCTCTCTGCGTAGCGCAGGGCCCAACCTGTAAACGGACCGCCGCCGTTGGCGCCCAGACCAAGGCAGACAATAGTCCAGCCGGCGTTGCCATAATCATTTAGACCGGATAATTGCGTCGGGTATATCCACGATTCAACTGTAAAATCGCCAGTGCCAAATTCAAACGCGGCGTTTTTTGGAATTGTTAAATAATCGCCATTACCATCAAACTTTGCGCTAGAACCACCAAACTTGCTTTGCGTCGTGCTGATCTGCGCGTTGCCGTTTACAGTAATTGTATTTTGCAAATATGAATTGTCAGTAAACGCGATACTTTCATTCGGGCCGTCCATGTGAAGCAGCAGCGTTACATATTCGGCGTAGGGGTCGACAGCGGATCCGGGCGGCGGGATAAGCGGCTCTGGAAATTCTTTTGTCGGCGGAGTGAAATTTGTTGTATAGCGGGCAATACCCTTCGTGATCCGGAAATCGTCGATATACGACGAGACGCCCGACGAAACAAATTCGCCTGTGTTGCCGGCAGTGGAACCGATGGAAGCCGGAGCAGAATTGGGCCACTGCAGCGGCCCGGCCAAAGTAATAGCATCGGCCTCTACACCGTCAATGTAAAGCGTATATGTTGTTCCCGCCCGTACGATGGCATAATGTTGCCACGTAGAGTTCGCAAAAGGAACGGCGGCCTGCAGCAAAGGAAACCGCCACGAGCCGCCGACAAAAGCATCGACTTCAAATTTGTTGCCGGCATAACCCGAAATTGGTACTTGAATGTACCCACTCATTCCTTCTGGAACACCGGCTTGACGGCCGTTCCCGAAAACACCAAGTTGGGCTCCGTTTTCAGCCTGCAACGTTTGAGCGTCTATAGACATAAACCACTCAATTGTAAAATCGGCGTCAAACTCAAACGCTTTTTGGTCGAAAGTAAGGTAGTCGCCCGTGCCGTCGAACTTGCCAGCAGCGTTACCGTACTTCACCTGCGCCGTTGAAATTTGCGCGTCCCCGTTTGCAGTAACTGCGTGGTGATAGTTCGAGTAATCATAAAAATATGTAATTGGTTCTGGATTCGAGAACGGCTGCGTGGGCGGTGTAAAATTAGCGGTGTAAACAGCCGCGCCCTTCACGACTCTGAATTCATCTATGTAGCCTCTCAAAGGATATGCGTAAGCGAAGAAGTTTCCGTCAACGTAGTAGCCTATTGAAATTAGGGATTTAGTGATCTGCACATTCTGCGTGGCCTCGGCCTCGTTGACCCCGTCTATCCACAAAGTAAACTTGTCGCCGGAACGCGTGACCGCCACGTGGTACCAAACACCCGCGCTGACGGTGGATGAAGATTCCAGAAAAGGAACTTCATGACTGAAGGAGTCGGCCCAGAAGGTAATCTTGTTGGGCCATCCCGAGTGGTGCCAAATGGCCCAGCCGTTCGTGCCTCCTCCCTGCCAGCGCGACATCGTCATGACCTGCGTGTCATTGAAGGAATCAAAATTGACCCAAAACTCCACAGTGAAATCGGCATCCAGCAGCAACGAGGAGTATTCTTCATTCGAAGCCGGCTGGAAGAGCATGCCGGTTCCCGTGTTGCCGTCAAAATATCCGCTCGCCCCTCCGAACATGCTCTGTGCCGTGCTAATAGACGCATTACCGTTCGCCGTCACTGTCAAGCCGTTTTGGGAACTATCTGTAAATGTTGTACTTCCATCCGCTCCGTCGAAGTGAAGCAGGAGAGTGGCATCAACACCCGGCTCAACTCGCGACGGAATGTAACCGGTGTCATATCCGGCATTGAAGAGAGTAGTTACCTCTTCTGCGGTAAGTGCCGTGTCCCAAACGCCAGCTTCAGCGATATAAAAATCCGCGCTAGTTCCGCCAATAGTCGACGACGGAACGTACGCGTCATAGCGCCCCAACGTAGACGCGCCGCAGGGTCTAATAGCGCCAGAATAGCTAATTTGATTCACTTGTTCGCCGTCGTAATACAGCGTGCACGTGGAACCATTAAAAACAGCGACTGCGTGGTGCCACACGTTCGGTGTGGGAGACGTGGTTGTATATGACCCATAATTTGTCCACGTATTTTGCTGCGTTGTAAAAGCGCAATTTAGATAACCAGTATTTTCGAAATACATTGGGAGGCAGCCGTCGTAATCAAACGCGCCGCCACGCATCCACATCCACATATAACCTGTTGTGGCTTGCGGTAGTTTAAACCACAAAGAAAACGTTTTTTGCCCGTCGTCAATGTCGCACAAACCAGAGGGGAATCTTAGATATGTGTTATCTCCGTCGACGATATGCGCAACGCCGGCGGTGCGATCAACGCTGCCGCCAGATTCTGTCAACGGTTGGTCTAGCACCGAGTCAAGAAAATCGCCGCTCGTGTCGTTAAACTTCCAATAAGCTATCGGCGCTGTGATATTTAAACCCGTATTTGCGCCGGCGTTTGGCAGTTTATTCATGTGCAACAACAACGACACATTGTCGCCGTGAGTGTCGGCAGAAAATTCTTCTTTGCCAAAACCGCCGTTCCAGAGCATGGCGATTTCATTTTCGAGCAGCGCACGATTCCATATTCCCACAGAGTCAAGAGAACAGGCCGTGCTGTTCTGCGAAGCGCCCTGTTCGCCGATACCAAACTGAAGTTCGTTTGTAGTTGTTACGAGAGCGGAGGTCACGTCAGCAACGTCGGCGAGGACGTTGTCTACATAGAGGCTCAAAGTCCCCGCAGCGGCATCCAATGAAAGAACGAAGTGCCGCCACTCGTTAGCGGCAAGTTCCGGGTAGGCCACGCGTACATAACCGCCCGCCGTACGAACATAAGCCCACAGCTCGTTGGACTGTCCGTCTTCGTCGCCCCAGCCAAGTACAAACTGTCCTGAAGACGCGTTACTGTTCCAGTTCTGCATGAACTGACCAGTCATGCCGGTCGTCGTGGGCGATTTAAACCAGCCAGAAATAGTGAAACTTGACGAGAGCGTGAGCGTTTCTTGCGTCAGATAATTTACGCCGCCACTAAACTCGGCGCCGTTTGCGACAACGCCCGTATTCGCCGAAACTGTACCGGTTTCAAGCAGGTTTTTACCGTTACCCGAGCTATCTAAAAGCGTGCCGTCGTTTTCATTCAACGGCCAAAACGCCACCACTCCGTTTAGCAGCGGGTGCGCCGTTTGAACGATACCCCAGCGATTGAGAAGATAGCCGTCTACTTGCTGCCGTTCGGCATCCGTAAGCACGCGGCTGTAAACAACAATTTCAGCAATATCGCCACTGTACGATCCGACAGTGTAGTCAGAACGCGTAGCGCCGATTGAAAACTTTTTAAACGGGCTCGTGTTGCTGTACTCTGTCAGTTGCGCCGACAAACCATTAAGGCGACTAACAACAGCTGTTTCATTGATTACTAAGCTATACACTGCCGGCGTCATGTCAGCTACTGATTGCGCGCCGATGATGCCAGTAGCGGTCAGCGCACCAAACGTTGCGCCTGTTTCAGTTGCACAAAATGCAAATTCAGATTCGTCAGCGCGAATGCCGCTAAATACACGGCCGTCTGCACTCGCGCCTCGTCTGTTTAATACGACGAACACTGTGCACTGCGCCAGCAAATCAAACGACGACAGCATGGCATCGTTTGAGCCGTCAAACGTTAACACCGGCAAAGAATTGATCTGATTCGTAGTGACGGGGCGATTGCTGTTTTTTGACTGGAAAAATTGCCGCGCGTACAGTGATTTGTCGCTCAAGACGGAAACACGATTATCAACAACCGATGTGTAGTTCGGATCAGTGGCGTCAAGCCACAGCGCCAAGCCGCTTAAATTCGGCGGAATAAACGCCTGCGGGTCTGGATCTACGCCCGGGCGATACAGCGTCCCGCCGTCTACAACTTCAATGCTGGGGTTGCCGTACGGTAAATCACGCCACGGAGTTACACCGTCGCCGTACTTGATCTTGTTTGTATCAAGCTCAAGGCCCGGTTCGCCGCGGGCAAGAATTGGATTTACGGCGTACAGGTCGGCCGAAGTACCACGCTTAAATTGAATTTGTGCTGACATAGTATCTGTGTTGCAAAGTTATTGAATGAGGGCGGGCGAAAGACCGGCGGTGACACGCAGGTAATCGAGATCAAAATAATTCTTTGAAACTTTTGTGATTCTATAGATATCACCGGGAAAGTCTACCGCATAAATGATGTCGCCGGGAGATGTGCCATTCCCATCGACATCTTCGTACTCCACCAGCTGCGGGTGCTGCTGATTGAAATCGAGTACGTGGCTGTAAACGCCATTTTCGTGCAGCATTACGTGGTAACTCCCAAGGTAGCCAGAGCGACCATTAGGGGCAAACGCGCTGCTGCGATGAATAGCTTTATTTTGCGTCAAATCAATTTCGTATACGGTACCGCGGGCGGCCGGAGAATCAACGCTATGCGGAAAATAGGTCAAAGCGCGTGTAGCCCGAAGCGTGCCTGTTGCCGTTTGCGAATCAGATGAATTTACTGTGTATGTAAACGTACTTGAGTTGACGACCGTGACGTTAAAAATACCGTTGAACACGCTCTGATCTGCGCCAATAATTTTTACGTATGACCCTGTCGCGAAACCGTGATTTGTAGATGTGCCGGTCACGGTCGTACCGCTTTGCACAAGTGCTGTCACAGTTTTTGGCGTGATGGTGCCGCCGCCCGGAAAGAAGCCAACTTGGTTGTCGAATACTGAGATTACTTCGTTGCCGGGTGTAAGCGGATCAATGTGCGTAGCCCACTTTGCATGGTGCTGGCCTTCTGGGCCGAGATACTGATAGTCGCCAATTGAAGGCTCACCTTCAAGAGTTAACCACTGCGCCGTTTCCGTCGTGTACTGGTTTGCAGTTTGATCGATGTTGCCCCACGGCTGAGACGCGCCCTGAATAATCCATTTCACGTTTTTGGTGGCATAATCGACGCATACGATGGCCGAGCATTGCCGGCAGCTCAATAACATGTCGCCAGTGACGGGATGAACGTCGACTGAATTCATGTGAAAGAATGACGCGTTCTGCGCAAGCGATGTTTGATCAAATCGATCGCTTGTCCACCACTCCCACGCAATAGTGCCGTTTGGTGCTTGCTCTTGTACGTATACCCCGTACGCCTTGTCAGTGATTGCCTGCGAGCCGGGAGCCGGTGCTGACACGAACGTGTTATAGACAACATTTCCGCGCCGCTCGGGCGGGCTAGTAATTTCAAGAAGTTCGTGACTGCCAAACTCGTAAGCGTATGAATTGCCGTTGCGCGTCGTTGGCAAGAAAAACAACTGTTTTGTCGCGATGGCCGAGTCAGAGATCTGCATGAGATAGCGCGCGCCAATACCGTTACGGCTTACGGCTGTGCGGTTACGGTCGTTGCCTAACTGATGTAGGTGCGGCGTTCCGCCGTTTGTGACGTACCAAATCGGCAAACCGTACTCGTTGTAAATAATGTTGTAGTTTGCCGCGTTTATATCGCGACGACTTGTGGCAACATAATACGCCGGGATGTAGTTCTCAGCTGGGGGTGTTGTAATGGTGCCCAGCGGCATGTCCGACGGCAGCAACCGAATGTAGTACGCAGTAGAGCCGAAATTAATACGAATAAGTTTGTTGACTGTACCTGTACCGGTAATTCCTGTGCCGTTTACGACAAGCGTATACGTTACTGCTGCGCCCGCTGTAGCTGAATTTGTTAAAACGCCGTAATCGTGAATGCCGGTATTGAACGCCGGAAAAATCGAAGCTGTACTGCCGTTTACAGAAATAGACAACGAAGTAATCGGGCTGTTCGACGAGTAATTAATGTACGCTGCCGGATCGATCGGCGTGGCTGTCAAATCAGGCAGGGCGTATGTGTCGTCATAAAGCTTGGTGATTTCAGCCTGCGTCAGCGCGCGATTCCAGATGCCGAGGCAATCGATGTCAATCGGCATATCGGCGTTATGCCAACCGATTGTTAAAACATCTGCCGGATCTGTCACGAGCGTGTTGTTAGACAGCGTTGCGTTTCCGGCAAGCACACCGTTCACATAAATAACTAAACGACCGTTCGGGAACTCGGTCGATGCCGGCGTGCGCACTAGAGCTATATGCGCCCACGTGTTTGCGGCTATCGCGGAAGAAGAAACAAGCTGACCAAGACCGGCAGGTTCGTACCACTGCAGCGTGCCGGTTGACGTAATAGATACCTGCCCAGAAGCTTCGCCCGGCTCGCCGAATACACCAAACGTCATAAACAAATTATTTTGCGTCGGAACCGCGTCGTATTTTAACCAGAACGCTACGGTACGGCGTTCAGCAAAGGCGTTTTTAGCGTACACAAAATTCTTGTGCGCAAGCCGCAAGCTATTGTCGACCACGCCAGTTGTCGTTTGACTCGCCGCGGCGACGTGCAAACCATTACCGGCGTCAGACACGTCAACAACCGTGCCGAGATTGTTGTTAAAAAGCCAAAACGCTTGCAAAGAATTTAGAAGGCTGTCGTACACAATTTCGCCGCCATCGACAGCCGTTGCGCGGGTAAGTTCGATGACAGTGCCGGCGTTTGTTCGAGTAAAAAGTTTGCCGTCGGCCGTGTTGATGGCCAGCTCGCCCAGCGAAAGATTTTCAGCCGCCGGAATAGCGCCCGATACCGGATTGTTTTTGTGCTTGATGATATTTGTCATGATACGCTCAAAAAATTAATAAGTACCGCCGTCAATCGTTGACGAGGCGTAGAGCACTGTGCCGCCGGCGCCAAATAAAACATTTGCGCCGTCGCTAGCGTTTAAAACAACCGAATTATTTGCGGTCAACGTTTTGTTATTTGCGATCGTGAGCGTGGCGACAGTGGCTGGCGGCGTCAATACAACCTTGTTGATACTTGTAGCCGTAGCCGCACCAACAGTCGTGATTGACGTTGAACCAGCGGCTGGCGCGGCGCCGACGCTTGCCGCTGTAAGGGTTACAGCGCCAGTTTGTCCGTTAACACTTAAAACAAGATTTGACGCCGGATTACCTGCGGGGCCTTGGGGTCCTGTTGCGCCGGTTGCGCCTACCGGCCCGATTTCACCTTGAACACCGGTCGCGCCCGCGGGGCCGTCTGGTCCTGTTTGCCCGACCGGGCCCTGTGGGCCAGTTGCGCCTACCGGCCCAATTTCACCCTGAACGCCGGTTGCGCCCGTGTCGCCCGGTGTTCCGTCAACGCCTGCTGGGCCTGTTGCGCCTTGAGGGCCTACAGCGCCTGTCGCGCCTGTGGCGCCGGCAACGCCAGTCGGACCCTGCGGGCCTGTCGCGCCTGTGGCGCCGGCAACGCCGGTTGTACCCGGAATACCTTGAGGGCCTGTAGCGCCTGTGGCGCCGGCAACGCCAGTCGGACCCTGCGGGCCTGTAGCGCCTGTGGCGCCGGCAACGCCAGTCGGACCCTGCGGGCCTGTCGCGCCTGTGGCGCCACGAACGCCGGTTGTACCCGGAATACCTTGAGGGCCTGTAGCGCCTGTGGCGCCGGCAACGCCAGTCGGACCCTGCGGGCCTGTCGCGCCGATACCGCCCGGCCC
>Ga0214917_10000315_pt1 | contig 63016 bp, 83 predicted proteins | sample LL_1208_BB_MetaG_FD_177983 | JGI IMG/M metagenome (GOLD analysis project Ga0214917, IMG submission 177983) | Freshwater microbial communities from Lake Lanier, Atlanta, Georgia, United States - LL_1208_BB | ecosystem: Environmental > Aquatic > Freshwater > Lake | place: USA: Georgia | collected... | reverse complement strand
CAGCAACCACTGATCTAGCCAGTGCGAATGTCAAAGCCGATGTGTTTGGACAATATGGTAAAAAAGATTGGGAATGTAATTTCTTCTGCGGGCCTTTATTTTATCATGCTGATGGTCGTAAATATCTTGAACTAATGGTTGAAGATGCCGCTAGCGGAAGTTATCCTGGTGTGTGGAGGATAATACTTAGTGAATGGAAAAAATGGGCTAGTGGCCAATTAAAAAAAACTGGTGCTGATGATGTTTGTTTCAGTGTAGATGAAGACATGAGCGGCGGTGCGTGGGAGAAAGTTGCTGGTGCTGTTGGTATTAAATTTATAGCACGTGACCTAGATGAAGGTTATAGAAGACAAGTAGAAAACTTTGCTGATGGTAAGAACCCACAGGACAAAGGTGATAGTAAAAGACACGGTATCAAAAAAGGTATATCAATCGCACAGTTGAAAAAGATAAGATCGAGTGATTCGGCCAGTCCTAGGAAAAAACAACTGGCACATTGGCAGATCAACATGCGTCAAGGTCTAGCAAAGAAGTCGTAAAAAAGGGCCCGAAGGCCCTGAGGTAATGTTCTATGAACGTTATATTATTTTTTAATTTGTCCAGCAGCATTGACAAAAGCATACATTTTTTCAGCATTCTGTAGGATCTGTTCTAGTCCCGGAACCTGCGGCATGCCCACTGTAGTTACATATTGACCAGTTTTCTCATCACGAGCAGTACTCATTTCCCAACCTTGGAATTTAGCACTATATTCAAACTCTGCCATTTGCTTAGCCATGCCAAGAATTTCTGTACGTATTTCATAACCGTTTTTATTAAATTTAACTTCTGGCATTTTAGGTGTTTCAAAATTTGACATCGTAATCTCCTTATGTGTGTATGTCTAGTATAATTATATACGTTTTTATTTATATAAATCAAAGTCTTCGGCAAGAATAAGGAGTTATAAAATCCCATTCCTCACCTAATAGTGCGTCTCTATTTGATTTTAAAGTTTTTAATTTCTCATCGAGAAATACGATTAACACGAACAGAGTTATTATTAAAAATGTTCCTAACACGTTATTTCCCCATCAATTTAGCAGCGCTCTGCCAACGACCACTACGAGTGAGATGGCTGGCTAATAAGGCTTGGCTTAATACTTCAAGTATCATTATAAGGTATTTCATTGTGAAGTTCCTTTGTGTAGGCTTAAAAACCTACGAGCACGGGCTTGCCCACTACGCTCGAGGGCACGAAAGATCGCTAATAAAATAGATTTTATCATTGTTAGTTTTCCTTATGGGAATTATATTCATACTCTTTCATATAGCATTCAAGAGTAGCAGCATCTGTAATGCTTTTTTTGCTTAGGTAGTTTTCTAATCTAGACTGATACGAATCTTGTGGAAACATTTCAGCTAGGCGCTCAAGGATATTGAGCATGTATTGTGATATAGTCATTTAATTTTTCCTCTATGTAAATGTGTATCTAGTGTATTTAGTATTATACTTGTGCAGTGCAACAAAATCAAATGATTTTTTGTTCATTAAAGATAAAAATTACGATAAATATTTGATAGGAAATATTATTGTGAAAAAAACAACTAAAAGTCTGCTAGAAGAACTTAATAAAATAAGTTCACACAGAGACAATGAAGCTTTCATTGAAAGTAGGGCCACACATCTTATTAATAGTGCTATTTATTTACTAGAAAACATACGTAAAACCTATGATGTAGAGCAGGCAGATGAATTAGAACGTCGCCTTTTAAACAGCATAAAATCTAGTGATCCAAACAAATTTGTTCGTGGGATAAGAAAACTACGTGATGCTAAAGAAACTAAAACAATCAAAGGCATTTGAACTATTTTTTTACAATTTAAATAAATAAATCATAAAGGAAATATTCCTTAAGAATTAGGAGAATAAAAATGCCAGCATTAGAAAAGAAAAATGAAGCAGTACAACTACCATTGTTTAAGAATGGAGTTACACTACAATTCTTTTTAGTAGAATTTAGTGGCGCTGTAAATGGAAAATTAGCAGCTACATCACAAGGCATTCCAAGCCCAGTAGCTAAAGCTTTAGAAGCAATGCAAGCTCGTGTAAGTGTAGAAGTTGTTGGAACAACTGTTACTGGAGCTGGCGGTGCAAACAGTGCACTACGTGTCGGAGTAGCTGCGATTGGTGGTGCATATCCAACTGACAATTACGACGGTACAGCAGGTACAGAAACTATGGCTGCATATCTGCAAACCCTAGTACGTGCTGTTACTACCTCAGGTGGAGCAACAATTCAAGGTATTGATATGAGTCAGACAACTGTAACAAATTTTACACTGTAATTTGTTTAAGTTTTAAAGGCGTCTTTTTAAGGCGCCTTTTTTTACGGCTAAATAAAATTAAATAGGTACTTATTATGGATGTCATTGAAATTCAAACATTAATAGATATAACAGATTCAAAAGTAAATAGACCAAGGGTGAACTTAGAAAAGGAACACCAACAATATCGAAATTTTATAACCTTAAAGCAGTGTGTAGAAATACGATCGATTATAAGTTATTCTACAGATCCTGTATTTGAAACAAAAGACATTAGAGGATTAAATTTCGGATCTAAGTTTAAAGGCAAGCACAAGATTTGGACTTTTAGATTTAGTCCAGACAGGTCTGGGGTATACTATGATGGAAATTCAGATATAGGGCATTTAATTAATGACTTACATGAAATTCCTATCATTCAAAATCTAACTGAAACGATAAATATTTCTAAGGCTATCTTCGATTTAAAAGATAGCGAATATAAAAATACAATTATTAAGGCAATTAAAGGCACAATTTAGGCTCCGTAGTAAATTTTTTATAAAGGAAAAAATTGTGACTGCTACCACATCTATAGAAAAAGAAAATCTTGAAGCACATGTTGAATTGTGTGCTCAACGATATCAATCTTTGGAAACAAGGTTGAGCGCCATTGAAGCTAGCGTTTCTAGTTTAAAAAATGCTATTCAAGAAAGTCATTTGAGCACTGTTAAAATTGTGATAGGAACAGCTGGAACAGTGGTTGCTAGTGTATTAGGAGTTTTAATTGTTTTATTACAAAAAATGGCATGAAAATTTCAGAATTATTAGAACAAACAATAGGAACTATTGGATCAACCACAGGTAATACAACTCTTATCAATCCTGTCAGCAACAAACCTAGTGATAAACCAATTTCTTCTACAACACCTAAACCTGATCCTAAAAATCAACAGTTAGATAATCTGTTAAAGCAAAATCAAATTAATGTAAAAAGCACAGACGATTTTTTAAGAGCTTATACCGCTGTGCAACAAAATCAACCAATTGATAAATTACCTCCGGAACAAAGAAAGGCATTGGGCGATTACACCAAGGCATCTTTGGCTAAACCTGGTTTGGCAAATCAAATGTCCATGTTATTAAAAACAATACCAGCACCAGACAACAAGGTAGGACAAAATGTTACAAAATAGTGAAATAATTTTTGATAAATTAAAAACTATAAATCAAAAGGTAAAAAATCAATTATTTCAAAAAGGATTTATCCCACCTGTGAAAAATCCAGATGGATCTATTCAAGTAGGTAATCTTAAAATAATCAAAAAAAGTCACCTATTTTGTGTAGTAGATAGACATGATGTTGTCTTAGCTGATAATATCAATTTACCGCAATCTGCCATATTGATTGCAAATAATCTAGGTTTAAGGAAATCTTCGGTTACAAAAATAATTGAAAAGGATTATAGATACGGGCATTATGTGTTTGATGAAATGAATTTAAAAGTAGTTCTGCATAAAACCAAGGATGGTCGCAAAAAAGAAATTCTCAAAGAAAAGTTAATTACATCAACTTTAAATAAGAAAAAATATAAGCAAGATATCCTTGATGGATTTAGTAAACTCATAAAAATTGCATAAATAAAACGAATATTGCTGGACATATCTATGAAAACTAAAGATTTTGTTAAAAAATTAACTAGCATTGATTTAAAAGAAAATATTCATCGCCAGTTTGGCATTAATGTTGACTTTGAAAGCTATGATAGAGAACAATTGGAAGATTTTAGAAATAAGCTTAGAACAAAAGTTTTCCAAAAAGAAAGTGTTGCTGGTATTAATGCACTATTAACTGATGAAGGTTATCAGAAAGATAAAGCAATGTTAGAATTGCTAAACAGAAGGATTAAAGAAATGCTAGGCGAAGACCTTAAAAAATTAAGAGATAAAATTGATGCCTTAGAAGAAGCCAAAAAAGGTGTCAGAGCACCTAAGTATACTAAAAAAGCCAAAGGCAGCGATGGAAATCTTGCCAATAACTATCCACCTTATGATAAAGTTACTAGAGGTGATGTGATTGCTGGAGCCACAGGTAAAGATCAAAAAGGTGGCAAGGCCAAAGATCAAAAGACTGCTGAAGGTCGTCGTATTACAGGTAAAGGGTATGACAACCCAGAACATGAGCGTAAAGCACCGGGTGGCTCAGTTCCAATGACTAGTCTAATTGGTCGTAAAGGTGATGATCCTAGTGATGAGAAAAGTGCTCGTCGTAGAGATCAAGAAGCCAGAATGACTGCTCTTAGTGCCAAGGGAACAAAAGTTGCTGGCAAGGCACAGAGTGCTCCACAAAAAGAAAGTGCTGAAAAATGTAATCACACTCCCAAGGGAAAGAAGTGCTCAGTTCATGGCTTAAAAGAGTGCGGAACAATGGAAGCCAAAGAGAAGCCCAGTGCAGGCATGAGCAAGGCAGAAAAATCTGCTGTGGTCAAGAAAGCCAAGGCAGGTGGAGACATTGGCAAGAAAGGTAAAGGATTTAAGGATGTAGAAGCAGCCGCTAAGAAAGGTGGTGCTAAAGATCCCAAGGCTGTTGCTGCCGCAGCAATGTGGAAACAACAGGCCAAGAAAGAAAGTCAAGAAATTTTCCGTCGTCATGTTCGTATTGTAAATGAAAGCCTTGCTTATCTAATTCAAGAAGATGAAGAAGGTAAAGCCAAAGCCATTACTGCTGCCGGGGATATGGTAAATGATTACACATCATGGATGCAGCGTGTAGGTCAGTATCAAACCAAGAGTATGATTGAACTTGCTGATGCTATCCGTGCTGACTTTGGACCCGTCGAAGCAGAGGCATTCAAGCAGGCTGTAGGCCCAGCATTGAGTGCTACATTAGAAGTTCTTACTCAACAACGTGAAGCCATTAGTAATGCAGTAGCAGCACTGGCAGGTGAACAAATGCCCGCAGAACCCATGGGCATGCCTGCTGAGCCAGGTATGGACACAGCAGCGCCAGACATGATGAATACAGAACCTGCTGGAGATGAATTTGCTGCTGCTGATGCTGCCGCAGGTGGCGAGGAAGCCTCTGGTCGTGAAATGCGTGAAAACAGAGAAGATCGCAAGGCTCGCAAATTAGCTGAAGCACATAGTATTATTTCTAGACTGGCAAAATGAAAATAAGAGAACTCTTTGAAGACCTGAGTTATGATATCGGGTCTCTTAGGAGTGCTTTGGCTGTAAGACAAGGCCAAGCTCGCAAGTCTGGTGGCAGTCGTGAATTACCCCTAGCAGTGATTAAAGATATTGCTAGAGATCTTGGATTTAGTATAACTGATTTAGATACACTTAAGGCATTTAAAGATAAGATTGATCCCACAGGTGATGTATTTGACATAACAGATAAAGGAACAATCATGCTCAACAAACCAGAAGCAGCAATAATGCCTGCTAAAGGTGCAGGTCCTAGCGTAGATGCCATGGCTGCTAGTAATAGTAAAACACTATCTCCAAAAGTTTGACATTTCAAATTATAAAAGTATAATTACTGTATGAATTATACTCCACCACCTTTTGTAGAACGTTTTCAATATAAAAACTGCAAACAAATTAACGATCCTGTGACACGGAAAAGAGTCTACCTTACACCAGATGGAGAAAAACTACCAAGTGTTACTACTATTCTAAGTTCAACCAAAGATATGACTGCCTTAAACGAATGGCGAAATCGTATAGGACATGAAAAAGCACAACAGATTACCACAGAAGCAGCAGGCGTTGGAACTGCCATGCACGGTAATTTAGAAAGATTTATAGCTGGCCTACAGCGTCAACCTGGTAATAATCCAGTGCATGTACAGGCTAACAAAATGGCTGATGTAATTATTGAAAGCGGGCTCAGCGGAGTAGATGAAGTATGGGCCATGGAACAAAGTCTATATTTTCCAGGGCTATACTCAGGAACTACTGATCTAGTCGGCGTGTATAAAGGTAATCCCAGTGTAATTGATTACAAGCAGACGAATAAGCCAAAAAAAGAAGAATGGACCGCTGACTATAAGATTCAGTTAATTGCTTACATAATGGCACATAACGAAGTATATGGCACAGACATCCGTGAAGGTCATGTTTTTATGTGCTCTAGAGATTTACAATATCAGCAGTTTGATCTCTGGCCTGATGAATTTGATCTCTGGCAAGAAGAATGGCTTAAAAAAGTTGAAGAATATTATACCACAAGTATGCAAGGACCTAAACAGTTGCTGACTGGATAAATATCCCATAAGGGGATAATTTGTTATGGCCGTTTATGAAATCAGTAAACTGCAAGTAAGACGTGGCTTAGAAAACACTACTGGTGTTCCAATCTTAGATAGCGGTGAATTCGGGTGGGCATCAGATACAGAAAGCCTATATATTGGATTACGAAGAATAGATGGTGGTTCTAGAGATGCCAATGTTAGAGTTCTTACTGAAAATGATTTAAGAAATTTTTTTAATAACAGCGGATCAGCGGCTGGAGGTGCTCTTAACGTAGCAGGTACTTATACTTTTAGAGCAGAAACTTTTATTGCAACAAGTCGTACAAATATTACCTATACTGATCCAGATGATAAGGTTAAAAGAACCGTACAAAAAAAGTTAGATGATTTTGTCAATCTAAACGATTTTAGGGTAACGGCAGATGGAGACGATATCAGTGCTAGTATGCAAACTGCAATCGATCATTTGTATCTATTTGAAAGAAAAGACGATACTCAAGTAATAGGGTCATATAATACCTATACTGAAAAGATTCTATACATACCTGCTGGTAATTACCAAATTACACAGTACATTTATATTCCTGGTAGAACACGTATTGTAGGGGAAGGAAAAGAAAATACCAAAATCACCCAGTTAAGTAGTGCAAGTGGTTTTTTCCAAACAGTAGGTAATAATAGCACTCCCAATGCTAGATATACTTTTGCAAATGCTAATCCAAATTTTCAAATTACAAGTCCTCAAAGACCAGATTATATTAGTATAGAAAATTTAACACTAATTGCTGCAAGCACAGCTACCAGTGTAGCAACTCCTTTTATAAGGTTAGATGCCTGCAGCCATTCTAGAATTAAAGATGTAAGAATGGTAGGGCAATGGAATGTGGGATTAATTAATTCTAATGTTACAGCGACAAACACTGGTATAGAACTAAGAGGTTATAATAGTCCTGTATTTAAAACTGAAAATATTCTTATTGAAAATTGTCAATTTGAAAATTTACATTCAGCCGTTTTTTCAAGATACGATGTAGAACATATAACCATTAATAATAATAAATTTTTAAACTTATACAAAGGTATTAACTTTAATGAAGTGAGTAATTCACAAGATGGCTTTTCAGATAAAGGTCCTAACTTGATTAATATAATTAATAATAGATTTGATAAAATTTATAATGAAGCTGTGTTTGTAGGAACATCAACATCCGCATTAAAATTATCTAATATTATTACTCGCAATAATCAATTTCTAGACGTAGGAAATAACGGTCTTGGTTACAACACCAACACCGGTACAGCCGTAATTAGATTTTGGACTAAAGGAAATGTTTCCAATAATGATTATTTTAAAAGACATGAAGAGAAATTAAATAATATAGATACCAACACCGCTACTTACTTTCCCTTAGTTTGGGGAGAGGTAAACCTTTCAAATGAAATAATTTATACTAGAAATGTCTCTGTAGGAACAACTTCCACAGTAGCTATATTTCCTATAACAGATTATCCACAATTAATAGATGTCAAGTTTCAAGAAAAAAGTCTAGGAAACCCATCTCCAGACAGACAGGGAAGTTTGACTATATATGTTAAGGATGGAGCCAATCCTTTTTACTATCAAAAAGAGGATTATCATTACATTACTTACGGATTAAATTGGGAACCTGTTTCTAATTCTGCAAAGAAATTTCTAGCATTAAAAACCTACAACCCACCGCCTAGTGGAACTGGTGCACAGTTTAGCGTCAAAGTGCGTCCGTTTCCATTTTTTACAGGTTTTATTTCTGCTGGAACTTATACTGATTTAACTATTTTAGCCGGTGGTTCCAATTATATTTTAGGTGATCTAGTAACACTTAACGGTATATATGCAGGTGGAACTGTTATAGCTAATGATATTAAAATACTTGTAACTAATGTGAATATTTCTGGAGCCATTACAGCAGCGTCTTTTCAAACTCCTATTTTCGCTGCAAATACAATCAATACTGCGACCTATAACATTACAACCTCTTCTATTGCAAGGCAAGGAGGAGATGGTTCAACTTATACCTTTATCCATAGTTTCAATATTCAAAACAGATCCGTTACTTGATGTTTAGCCTAGGAATAGAAGAAAGATTAGAGGCCTGGTATAAATTTAGAAAAAGTTTAAGTTTTAGCCAAGATCCTCTAAAAGAAACTGTGTTTTTTTGGAAAAATGCTCCTTTTATTCCATTTAATCATAAGATAGATAGATTTAATAAAAATGATTGGCCAACACCTTGGGAAATAATTATTGAAAATCAATACGATGATTTTACCAAGGCTATTATGATAGCTTATACTTTAAAGTTGTCTATACCATATGAAGATGATATGATCTTAATCAAAACTCTAGTAGATAAAGAAAAAAGAGTGTATAATGTGGTAGAAGTTGCAGATAACTGGGTGCTTAATTTTTGTGACTCTAATGTTTTAAGAATATCAGAAATTCCAGATTCATTTATGGTTGAAAACCAAGTTGAACTGATTGTACCGAGGTAAATATCTCATCCAAACAAAAGAGGTGAAGTCCTATGATCACAGTGGTCAAAAGGAACGGGGATCGTGTTCCCCTAGACATTAGCAAAATACAGAGACAAGTAGCAAATGCCTGCAGGGGTATCGACGGAGTTAGCCCTAGCATGATAGAAATAAAAGCACAAATAGAGCTTCATGACGGAATGAAAACTCAAACCATAGATGAATTGCTTTTAAAGGCTATGGTAAATTTAATAGATGAATCTGAAAATCTAGAAATCAACAACATAAACTATCAATATGTGGCAGGAAGACAACGTCTTAGCATGCTCAGAAAAGAAGTATACGGTGATTATGACCCAATCCCTCTTTATGAAATAGTTAAAAAGAATGTACAGTTAGGTATGTATACCCAGGATCTGTTAGACTGGTATTCGGAAGAGGAATGGAAAATTATAGATCTATTTATTGACCATCATAAAGATGAAACTTATACCTATGCTGCTATAGCACAATTATGTGAAAAATACTTGGTTCAGAATCGTGCCACTGGCGAAATTTACGAAACACCACAGGTACGTTATGCTGTTGCAGCAGCTACCGCTTTTCATGCCGAACCTAAAGATAAGAGGTTAAAATATGTTAAAGAATACTATGAATGTGCCAGTGAAGGTCACTTTACTCTCGCTACTCCTGTGCTCGCTGGTCTGGGCACTACTACAAAACAATTCAGTAGTTGTGTGCTCATTAGTAGCGATGATACCCTTGATAGCATATTTGCTGCGGGAGAAATGATGGCCAAGTATGCTAGCAAACGTGCTGGCATTGGCCTAGAGATTGGACGTATTCGTCCTATAGGTGCACCTATTCGCAATGGTGAAATTAAACATACAGGAATGGTTCCATTTCTAAAAAAATGGTTTTCAGATCTACGCAGTTGTAGTCAAGGTGGTATTCGTAATGCCAGTTGTACAGTAACTTTTCCCATCTGGCATTATCAGTTTGAAGATCTTATTGTTCTAAAAAATAATCAAGGAACAGAAGAAACTCGTGTTCGTCAAATGGATTATAGCGTAGTGGTAAATGCTTTATTCTGGAATAGGTTTAAAAATAAACAAAATATAACACTATTTGATCCGCACGAAGTACCAGATCTTTATGAGGCCTACTATAGAGATTCCAAGGAATTTGAAAAATTATATCTACAATATGAGCAAGATAAGACAAAAAAGACGAAAGTATTACCAGCGGATGAGATATTCAAAAATGGAATACTTAAAGAACGAACTGACACTGGCAGAATTTACCTTGTCAACATTGACAACGTCATTAACCAAGGACCGTTTGATACGACGCTTGATCCCATATATCAATCCAATCTATGCCAAGAGATACTATTACCCACCAAGCCTTTCCAAAGAATTGAAGATCCTGAGGGACGAATCGCTCTTTGCACTCTTGGGTCAATCAACTGGGGTGCTTTCCGTAATCCGCAGGATATGCGAAAGGCCTGTAGGGTACTGGTTCGCAGCCTAAGCAATCTTTTAAACTATCAAGACTTCCTGAGTGTTCAAAGTCAACTGGCTAACAAGGATTTTGAACCACTCGGAGTTGGTATCACCAACTTGGCTTATTGGCACGCTCGTAAAGGTTTCAGGTATGGAGAAAAAGACAGCCTAGCAGAAGTCAAACGCTGGATAGAACATCAAGCCTATTATCTTACGGAAACTAGTGTTGACCTAGCACAAGAACGTGGATCTTGTGAACGTAGTCAATATACATATTATGGTCGAGGCGTATTTCCATGGGAACGTAGAAATTCTGGAGTAAATGAACTAACTGATTTTACACCTAGTCTTGATTGGGAACCGCTACGTGAAAAAATGAAAAAATATGGCATTAGAAATGCTACACTTATGGCGGTGGCTCCTGTAGAATCTAGCTCAGTGGTATTAAATTCTACTAACGGAATAGAAATGCCTATGGAGCTAATCAGTGTAAAAGAAAGTAAAGCTGGTAGTTTTGTACAGGTGGTTCCTGAATATAAAAGGCTAAAGAACAGATATGAATTAATGTGGGAACAAAAAGATTGCGTTGGATATCTTAAAACTGCGGCAGTGCTTGCGGCATACATTGATCAAAGTTTAAGCACAAACACTTTTTATAATCCTGCCTATTTTTCTGGTGGCAAAGTTCCTGCGACCTTGATAGCAAAAAATCTAATTCTGTCATATAAGTGGGGTATCAAGACCATTTATTATAGTTTAATTAACAAAGTAGGTGCAAAATCGGAAATTTCCACAGCTACAAATAATCTAGAAGTTCTTGAAGATAATGAGGAAAATTGTGAGGGTTGTGTATTATGATAGAAGATGACGAAGTAGAAGAGACACAAAAAAAAGAACAGATTGTAAAATGGCTAGCTTATTATGGTGTCCATGAATACATTGAAATTGAAAAAGAAGCAGAAGGTTTTGTGTTAAACAGCCTAATGAGACCAGATGTTGTAAGAGCATTTATAAACAAGGAAGGAGCACTAATAATAGAATTTGACGATTCTGATATTAGAGACTATTACAATGACAATTGAACAATATAACATTAAAAAACAAACAAATTATCTTAAAAGAAAAATGTTTCTAGATCCGGAAGGTCCGGTTACCGTTCAACGTTTTGAAGAAGTAAAATATCCTAGAATACAAAAATTTGAAGAGCTTGCTCGAGGATTTTTTTGGGTGCCTGAAGAGGTCAGTCTTACCAAAGATAAAATTGATTTTAAAGAAGCTGGTGATGCTGTAAGACATATTTTTACAAGCAATCTACTTAGACAAACCGCTCTTGATAGTATTCAAGGTAGGGCCCCTAGTCAAATTTTTAGTCCGGTAGTGAGTATTCCAGAATTAGAAGCCCTTATTAATAATTGGAGTTTTTTTGAAACCAATATTCATAGCAAAAGTTATAGCCATATTATACGTAATGTTTATAGTGTACCTAAGGATGTATTCAATACAATCCATGATACCAAAGAAATTGTAGATATGGCGTCAAGTGTTGGCAAATATTATGACTATCTTCATAAACTAAATTGTCAAAAAGAAATTGGCGAAATACCAGTTAGTGAACATGAACATATTAAAGCGATTTGGTTAGCACTGAACGCTAGCTATGCATTGGAAGCACTGCGTTTTATGGTAAGTTTTGCTACAAGCCTAGCCATGGTAGAAAACCGTATTTTTATTGGCAATGGTAATATTATCAGCCTAATTCTACAAGACGAACTGTTACATACAGAATGGACTGCCTACCTAATCAATCAAGTGGTAAAAGATGACCAAAGATTTGCCAATGTTGTTGACGAATGTCGGATTGAAGTATATAACTTGTATATGGACGTAATTAAAGAAGAAAAAGCCTGGGCAGACTATCTGTTTAGTAAAGGTGTAGTCATCGGTCTTAATGCAACTATTCTAAAGGATTTTGTTGATTATACTGCATTTTTGAAATTAAAAGAAATAGGAATCAAGTATTTGGAAGATCATCCCAAAACAAGTCCTATTCCTTGGTTCAATAAACATGTGCATATAAACAAAAAGCAAACTGCACTGCAAGAAAACGAAAGCACCAACTATGTAATCGGTGTTATGAGTGATGTAATAACTTATGATGAACTGCCAACAATATAAGGAGAATAATATGAAGGCAATTTTATGGTCCAAGTACCACTGTAATTTTTGTGATCAAGCTAAACTGCTCTTAAAACAAGAAGGTATTGAATTTGAAGAAAGAAAAATAGGTGATGGTTGGACAAAAGAAGAATTGCTAGAAGCAGCGCCAAATGCCAGAACTGTACCACAAATTTTTATAGATGACAAACTAATAGGAGGGTACACTGATCTAAGAAAATATCTCTCAGAGGCTCTAAATGGATAAGGATGAATTGACAATCACAGCGGGTGTGGGATCTGATATCAGTGCTTTATCAACTGTGCAAATTTCAGAAATAAACCTTTCTGACCTAGATACCATTACTATAGATACAAGTCCACCTCCTTTGCCTCCTCTCAGCTCAGTCAATCTCAATAATGGCTACTTGACAAGTAATGGCAGCTATCCTCAATATACATTTTCAAATAATTGGAGTAATATTTCTCCTGGTTTAGATGTTAAGGGTGATGCCAGCATTGACGGTGATATAAAATGGAAAGGTCGCAGTCTAGGAAAACTGTTAGAAAAGATTGAGGATAGATTGGCCATTCTACCAGAGCCAGATCCCGCCAAACTTGAAAAATTTGCGGCACTTAAAAAGGCCTATGATCATTATAAAACCCTAGAACGCCTTATAGGCGAAGATTAATCAATAAATAGAAATTATGCTAATAAACAAACCACTCTCAGAAGGCGATATCGTCAGCATTAAACTTATAAATGGAGATGAGATCATTGCCAGGTATCAAGACGAAACAGTAGATAATATTACAATTAATAAACCTTTGGCTTTGACAGTAGGACAAGGAGGTCTAGGAATGATTCCTTGGATGTTTTTAGGAAATAAAGATACAATTACTCTTAGAAAAGATCAAACTTTTGTCATTATGCCTAGCAAGAAAGATGCAGCAACTCAATACCTTGAAGGTACAACTGGAATCGCTATAAAATAATATGCCATATGTACCCGGTGCAAAATCTCATGGTGTCATACACGTTGCTGACGTCTATCATAGCAGTAATGTTTATGTTAATAGTGTACCTGTGGCACTATGGCTAGCACCTGGTACAAGTTCCGGATTTGCAGGAGTTGAAGTAGAGGATGTTGCACCATTAGTTGATTCCAATGTTGTTACAATTACTGCAAACAACACCAATCAACTCTTGACTGAACAAAAATCTAATCCAACTGGACCTAATAGTTTTTATAATGGTAACGCTGCTGTCGACGGCGTTAAGGGTAATTATAGTCCTGCTCAAGATGGAGTCAACATCAATGATGTTGCAAATACTGGTACCGTCAGTACAAGCACAAGTTCTGCATCTTTGATAGCGTTTCTTACAAACGTTCTCAGCGAAGCAGATAGGGGAATGTGGAGAGAAACTGGACAAGGCGGCAAACCCAGTAATCCAAATATCACAGGTATTTGGAGCAATCTTGGTTTTGGAACAGCCAGTCCTTGGAATACTGATCAGACTGCTTGGTGTATGGGATTCGTAAATTATGCCTTAAAAGCATCTGGAAACAAATTTGTTAAGACAGCCAGTGCTGCTGCAATCACTCAAAATCCTGCTGCTTGGGGAGCCGTCAGTGTTCCAAAGGACCAAGCTAAACCAGGTGACATAGCATTTTGGAGTTATAGGCATGTTAATTTCGTATATACCGCTAACGCAGGAAAATTTACCTTTGTTGGTGGTAATCAAAGTCCTAAAGCAAGTAATAACCCAAACGACGGCGATGTAACTAAAAGTTATCCAAACGGTGCTGCTGCTAGCACGCCAACATGGGTAGGGTGTTATAGGTTAAATGGATTAAAATAGTTGTGTTTTCGCCACTACGTTGACAAACTCCAAGGATATTCGTATAATACTACTACGATAACTTTTTAGGAAACTATCATGTACAAATACGCAATTTGGGTAAGAATCAATCAATATCAAACTGCAAATACTTTTGTTTGGGCTGACAATGACTATGCTGCCAAAATGTTAGCAGAAGCTCAATATGGTCAAGGTAATGTCTTAAACTACTCACGTGTTGATGAATAATGGCAGGTGCGATCAAGGTCGTCGCACTGTTAATTTTTACATGGTGGATTATCACCAGTCCTTACAGCGGCTGGTGGATTTTATTAGCAATTTTTATAGCAGGGATGTTTTGATATGACTATGCATCTTGAAGGACCTTGGCTTTCTACTACAGGTAAGAAAAAAGGCAAATTCAAATGGATTTCAGCCCAAGCCAAACGACAGCACGAAGAACTTGAGCAAAGTTGGAAAAATCTCAAAGCCAAATATCAAATAGAAAAAGAAGAAAAGAAGAAACAACAGGGACTAAAGTCTCCAACTTTTGTATACAGTCTCAAGCCACCTCCTGGCAGATCAACAACTGCTAATCTTAAGAGCGTTGATTCGGGTGTAGGAAACGCTGTGAAAAAAACTGCTCCAGTCTACACCGGCAATAAAATTGTAGGCATTGGAACCATGCACAAGAGCAATGCTGTTCCGATTTTTAGCGACAGTCAGGCTAAAGAAATTAGCAGTATGCGTAGATAATTTAGCCAAAATAGGCTAATAAATATCTCTGTGAGTAAATTTAATGAGACATTATTAGCCTATTTGGCTTTAATAAGCGGACTTGCTATTTCTGGTGTTGCTGTCTATTATTCAGTAGTAGGTCTGACTGCTATATTTTCTGCTGCCACAATACCTATTATCATAATGGGTGTTGCGTTAGAAATAGGAAAATTAGTTGCCACAGTATGGTTAAAACAGAATTGGCTGATAGCACCTAGATATATTAAAATATATCTAATGACCGCAATACTGTTATTGATGGTCATTACCAGTATGGGTATATTCGGATTCTTAAGTAAGGCGCATAGTGACCAAAATCTTGTAAGTAGTGAAGTATTGACACAACTAGCAATCTATGAAGAAAAAATTAAAACCACAAAAGAAAGTATTGAAAGCCGGCGCCGTGAGATTAAACAGATGGATGAGGCAGTGGACCAAATTATGGCACGATCGCAGGACGAGAAGGGTGCTGAGAAATCCGTTGCTCTACGTAAAAGTCAGCAGAGGGATCGCACTCGTATTTCCCAAGAAATTGAAGCCGAACAGAAGCGACTTAGTGAACTTAATAATGAGGCCGCACCTATACAGACTCAAGTTCGTAAGGTCGAAGCAGAAGTAGGACCTTTAAAATACATAGCAGCCTTTGTCTATGGAAAAACAGATCAAACAGTATTAGAAAAGTCTGTTACCTGGGTCATTATTTTATTAATTGTGGTATTTGATCCTTTGGCAATCGTGCTTTTATTGGCAAGTCAAATTACATTTCAAAATTTAAGATTTACTAGTGCAGAAGTTAACGGTCTTCAAATTGAAGAACCTAAATCTGAAAAAACGGTAAGTAAGATTGAAGAACCAGAAAATAAGGATACAAATAATCAAAATTTAGAATCAATAGATCCTTGGTCGGAATTTTCAAAGAAAAAAGTAAATCTAAATAAGTTTCGAACAGGCGGAGATTTTCTTATTGATTATTTTGTCAATATGGTACAATCCGGACAAATGAATATAGAACAGGTTCCATTAGATTCACAAGATAAAGTTAAATTGAGATTAAATGAAAAATAAAATAACTTTAATAACACCACCAGATTTTTTTGAAAATGATTCACCTGGTTTACTTTTAGTTGATATAAACAATATTTATCAAGAACAAATAACAGAATTCTTAACTCAAAGTCAATATGAAAAAGATCTTAATATCTATTTTTATATGGGTGAAAATAACCCTAAATGGTTACTATATGCCGTAAGCAAATGTAAACTAGTATATGTTGATATAGATAATTTGAGCTCTGCTGCCAAAGAACTACAGAGTTATATTTTAGGAAAACCCAACATATTTTATACTACCCATAATTCGGAAATAGCAGAAACACTTAATTTGATCAACCAAAATAGAGTACCAGATTTGTCTTATTTTTTAGAGAAACAATTTCCAAAATTATATGATTGATAGAATAAATATTTTTTTTGATAATCATGAGTAAAAATAAAAATCTTATTTTGGGAACAAAAATAGTAGCAGGCGAACTGCCGTTCAATACAGTTTTAAAAAAGTTCAAGCAAAAAGTAGATGATTCTGGGAAGCTAGAAGAAATGCGTGAACGTATGTTTTATGAAAAACCAACCACAGAACGAAAGCGTAAAAAAGGTGCAGCCAGAGCACGATGGTTGAAAAAACTCAAAAATCAGGAACTTCCTAAGAAATTTTTTTAATTTGGGTTTGACATTAATTTCTTTAGAGTATATAATTGCACTATGAATAAGAAATTAAAATTAACTTTTGCTCGAGGTGCTTTTGACGAGTTTGAGGGAACCCAGGAAGAACTTGAAGAACTAATCAAATCTATTGAAAAAATGGTAGAATCAGGGGAATTAGAAAAAAATTCTAAACCTCTTGATTTAGATGAGTTAGAAAAAGAAGATCCTGAGCTTGCTCAAAGTCTAAGAGATCAACTTGAAAATTTTGACAAAAACACACCTAGGAAATTTAACTAATGGCCAAACATCTTATGGTAGACATGGAAACCATGGCAGTTACGCCTGATGCAACAATCTTAACTGTTGGAGCAGTTCATTTTGATCCGTACGGAACAGGGATTTTAGATCAAATCTATTACAAGGTTAATTTAGAAGATCAACACAATCTAGGAAGATCTATTGATCAAAATACACTAGATTGGTGGTCTAAACAAGATCCAGTTGTCATGGAAGAAGCATTCAGTGAAAATGATCGTGTACCAATTGGTCCGTCATTAAATAGGTTTCATAAATTTGCCTGGGGCTGTGATGCATTTTGGAGCCATGGAGCAACATTTGATTTGGTAATCTTAGAGAATTTATACAGACAATTAAATAAACCTCTACCATGGAACTTTTGGCAACTTCGTGATACAAGAACTTTATTTGATTTAGGAATTGATCCAGATATGCCTCAGAATAGTAAACACGATGCTTTACAAGATGCGATTAGACAGGCTATTGGCGTACAAAATGTTTATAAGAAGATCTCTGAGTTAAAAAATGAAAATTCGAAAACTAGATCGTAGGCATAATGGACATGGATATTTCAAATATTATGTTCAATTTAGTTATATAGAACCTCAAAAATTTATTGAACATAGAAACTGGTGTTGGCAAACTTGGGGACCAAGTTGTGAGTTAGAATTTTATCCCACCTTGCCTATTAAACCAAAATGGGCTTGGGTAAAAGACCAATATAACATTAGACTTTATTTAGAAACTGATTCAGAATATGCTTGGTATGGATTAAAATGGAAGTGATATGAAGGTACAACTAGTCAGTGACCTACATCTTGAGTTTAGTGACATTAACATCGCTAATCAAAATGATACGGATGTTTTAATCTTGGGTGGTGACATAATGATCGCCCAAGACCTACACGATCATCCTGAAAATGATCAAATAATGGACTTGATATTGGGCACTAGAAGAGAAAAGGCTCAGCGTTTTAGAAACTTTTTAAAGCGTGTGAGTTTAGAGTTCCCTCACGTCATCTATATTGCGGGTAATCATGAATTCTATCATGGCAAATATCCAGCGGCTTTAGATTATTTGAAAATAGAGTGTGAACCATATAATAATATTCATTTCTTGAATAACTCTACTTTCTTTTTAGGGGATGTTACATTTATAGGATCTACACTATGGACAGATATGAATAAAGGTGATCCTTTAACTATGCATACTTGTGGTGAAATTATGAACGACTATAAAGTAATTCGTCGTTCAGATTTAGGTTACAGAAAACTTAGAGTTTCAGATACAGTTATTGAGCATAAAAAATCATTAAGATATATTGAGGAAGTGTTAAAATACAGAAATAATGATAGGTTTGTTGTGGTAGGGCACCATGCTCCGACGCCTCTTAGTACTAAACCACGATACCAAGGAGACTATCAACTTAACGGTGCCTATAGTAGTGATCTCAGTGATTTCATTTTAGATCATCCGCAGATAAAGGTATGGACACATGGACATACTCATGATGTTTTTGATTATATGGTAGGTGATACTAGAATAGTATGCAATCCAAGAGGTTATGAAGGTTTTGAACCAGATAGCGGATGGGATCCAAATTTTTATTTTGAGGTATGATTGCAATAAGGCTATGGGATATTAAACCCGATGAATCCTTGGAAATTGTAAGGCAATTAAGAGCAATGGGGTGGAAGCAGACCTTAGACTTTGACTTTGCTCATTTTCAAGGAAAGATATCAATAGAAGGTGAAGAAAGGCGCTATACTAACTTCATGTTTTATAATGAAAAACTTGCCACCTATTTTGCACTTAGATATAAATGAACGACCAAGATAAAAAAGATTTTGAAGAATGGGTAGAACTTGCAAGGTCGATTGAATTAGACATTGCAAAAAAAAATCTCAAAAATGGACAAGATCCAGAAACTGTGCTTAAAGAATTAAGCTATAGATTACTTGCAAAGTTTTTACATCCATTAATTAAGATTACTGAATCATCATATACAGTTAGTTATAATCCAGTAGTTTCACGAGCAGAATATCAAGATTATATGACATTAAAAAATATCGGATTAAAAGCAGACCATATCATTAAAGATTAAATATATAAGCATTTTACGGTTTAAATATAAATTGACATAAATAAATTTGTAATAGACCTAATGGCTATTATAAACGAGCATAAGCTCAAAATACTCACTTTTTAAGGAGATAGTTATGAGTAAAGTCATCGGTATCGATCTAGGTACTACCAATAGCTGCGTAGCAGTTGTCGAAAATGGAAGTCCCCGTGTAATTGAAAATTCAGAAGGTGCTAGAACTACACCTAGTATCATTGCCTATGGAGAAGAAATCCTTGTAGGAGCTCCGGCAAAACGTCAAGCAGTAACTAATCCAAAAAACACAATTTACGCTGCCAAACGTCTAATCGGGCGTAAATTCAAAGAAGAAGTTGTTCAAAAAGATATTAAATTAATGCCTTTCGAAATTATTGAAGCAGACAATGGAGATGCTTGGATCAAGGCCAATAACGAGAAATTAGCACCACCCCAAATTTCTGCAGAAGTTCTCCGCAAAATGAAAAAGACTGCTGAAGATTATCTAGGGCAAGAAGTAACTCAAGCTGTTATTACTGTTCCAGCATATTTTAATGATAGTCAACGTCAAGCTACAAAGGATGCTGGCCGTATTGCTGGTCTGGAAGTATTGCGTATTATCAATGAACCTACTGCGGCAGCATTGGCCTATGGAGTTGATAAGACCGACAAGAAAGATCGTAAAATTGCAGTTTATGATCTTGGAGGAGGAACTTTCGATATCAGCATTATTGAAATTGCAAATATCGATGACGATAAACAAATTGAAGTACTAAGCACTAATGGAGATACATTCTTAGGTGGTGAAGACTTTGATCAACGTATAATGGATCACTTAGTGGAAACATTTAGAAAAGAACAAGGTATTGATCTAACCAAAGACGTTTTGGCGCTTCAGCGTATGAAAGAAGCCGCTGAGAAAGCTAAGATTGAATTATCAAGTAGTCAACAAACTAATGTCAACTTGCCCTATATTACAGCAGATTCTAGCGGCCCTAAACACTTGAATATTAATATCACTAAGGCTAAATTAGAAAGTCTAGTAGATGATCTTATTGAACGTAGCATTGAACCTTGTAAAATTGCCATGAAAGATGCAGGTGTTACCTCGTCAGATATCGACGAAGTGATTCTAGTTGGTGGTATGACTCGCATGCCTAAAGTTCAAGAAGCTGTTGAACGTCTGTTTGGTAAGGCTCCTAGGAAAGATGTTAATCCAGATGAAGCTGTTGCGGCAGGAGCGGCCATTCAAGGCGCTGTGCTGGTAGGAGATAGAAAAGATGTATTATTGCTAGATGTAACTCCTTTAAGTTTAGGTATTGAAACCCAAGGTGGTGTTATGTCTAAACTTATCAAGAAAAATACCACTATTCCTACTAAAACCAGTGAGACATTCAGTACTGCACAGGACAATCAACCAGCTGTAACAATCAGAGTATATCAAGGTGAAAGAGAACTTGTTGTCTATAACAAATTGTTAGGTGAATTCAACCTGGAAGGAATCGATCCTGCTCCAAGAGGAGTACCACAAATTGAAGTAACATTTGATGTTGATGCTAATGGAATATTGAAAGTGTCAGCCAAAGATAAACACACTGGCAAGGAAAATAATATTACCATAAAAAGTAGCAGCGGCTTAAATGAAAATGAAATCAAACGTATGATTAAAGATGCAGAAGAAAATCTAGAAAACGATAAAAAAATGCGTGATCTCATCGATGCTAGAAATCAAGCCGATCATCAAATACACAATGTAAAACGTGATCTTGATGAGGTCAAGGGTAAATTAACTGAAGAAATTGTCAAACAAATTGAAGATTCAATAGAAAAGGTTGAAGAAGCCAAAAAGGGGTCTGACCCTGAAGCAATTAAAAAAGCATCAATGGATTTAATCACCTCTGCAATGCCTGCAATCACGGCCAAACAAGAAGAAGAGAAAAACAAAAAGGAAACATCTGATACTAAAAAGAATGATAATGTTCAAGATGTAGATTTTACCGAAGTTAAAAATTAATCTAGACACAGACTGATAAAGATAGTATTATATAAATATATATTGTAGGGTACCTGTAAGGGCCCTACAATTAGGCCAAAGGCCAATTAATCTTACTTTTTAAGGAGAATTTAAAATGACACAACTAGTACGTTTTGATACAAATGCTCTTAATAGAGCCCTTCTTGGATTTGATAATCTTTTTACTGATTTTGAGAGAAGATTCGCAAATCAAATTAATAACAATTATCCACCTTACAACATTCTTAAAACTGGTGAAAACTCCTATCAGCTAGAAGTTGCAGTCACAGGATTTGCAAAAGATGAATTGACTGTTGAAGTTGATCAAGATACATTAATTATACGTGGAACAAAAAATCGCAGCGAAACCGATATTGAAGTGCAATATCTACATCATGGACTAGCATCTAGAGACTTTAATCGTGCTTGGCCATTGGCTGAATACATAGAAGTTGGCGCTGTAAAAATTAAAAACGGTGTTTTAACAGTAAATCTAGATCGTATTATTCCTGAAACTCTAAAACCAAGAACTCTTACAATTAAAGAGGACTAATAAATTAGGGGGGACAAAGCCCCCCTAATAAATATTTCTATGACAAATGAAGTTGTATTAGATAAAAAAAGTAAAACTTTTGATAGTTTAAAACTTCCAAAAAAATACAAAGTTGTTATTCTCAACGATGATCAAACTCCTATGGAATTTGTAATTGCTTTACTGATGCAAATATTTTTTCACAGTGAATCAGCTGCACATGAGATAACTCTTAAAATTCACAATGAAGGCAGTGCGGTAGCAGGAATTTATTCTTTTGAAATTGCAGAGCAAAAAAGTATAGATTCTATAAGTCTAGCTCGAGCTAATGGGTTCCCACTTCAAACCAAAATAGAATCAGAATAAAAATGTCACTTAAAGACTTAACAAAAGAAAAACATACAGAAGCTGAAAACACACCATTTATGAAAGCTGTGTTTGCTAAAACTTTACCTATAGATTTGTGGAAAGATTGGACTGTACAAAAATTATTATTTTATACAGAGATAGAAAATACATGTGAATCTCTTAATCTCCTAGATGATTTACCTGGTATAAAGAGATGGGAAAAGCTTACTCGAGATGTAAATGAAATGTGTGTAAATGATAGATATACAATTTATCTAAGACAGCCAGTTTTAGAATATCACAACTATCTAATTTCTATAGCGCAAGATAAAGATAAAATGCTTGCACATCTTTATGTTTGGCATATGGGAGATATGTTTGGAGGGCAAATGATTAAAAAACTAATAAAGGCTCCGCACTCTAATCTAGAATTTGAAAATGCTCCTATGTTAATTTCCAATTTACGTTCTAAGTTGACTGATGATCTAGCAGAAGAGGCCAACATTGCATTTAGTTGGGCAATAAAAATGATGAGGAATTACGATAATGATTTGGTCAAAAATTGAAAACCTAAGTAAGGAATTTGAAAAAAGGTTTGATGCTACAGGAGATCCTATAGAGGGTAAAATAGATGCAGAATTTGACTGGCACAATGTTCTTTGGAACAGTCAACGATATAGAAGAGCACATATAGAAATTGTAGATAAACGTGATAGTCACGGCGTCTACATATTGCATTCTACAATATTTCCACATTACAACGATTCTAGTCCCATATGGGGATTTGATGCTATTTGTGGAAAAAATAAAATAACTGGTGCTTTCCACGACTTTAGTTCCGCAGGAGACCCTAGACATGAAATGATAAAATGGTTTTTTCACAGGGTTGGAAATTTAGAATGGAGCAAACCACGTAAGCTGCCAGAGTGGGCACAACAGATCTTTAGTCCAGGAATGATAGCCGCAGGCAACCTGCAAGAAGAGTTAGAGATAGAAACATTGTGTAACTTGGCTTTAGATACCTTAGATTATTATCTAGCCAATGTCGGATTAAGCCAAACCTGTGGTGCCGATTTTCATATGGCGCAAAATCGTTATTGCTATTACCAAAAGCAAAATCCACAGGTAGTTAAAAGTATGGTATCAATGGGTGTAGCAGAATCAACAATAATTAAATTTGTAGACAAAGTACTGTTCCCAGAAACTGCATAAATATCATTTTATACTTTTTAGGATAAAATCGATAATGCGTTTTTCTGAGTTTTGCAGCATCACAGAAACTGTAGGTGAGGCCGGAAGGCAATATGAGTTAAAAGTTTATGCCGCAATACAGCGAGCCAATGTTCCAGGTCTTAATCCAGGTGAAAAGCCTGCTGCTGGATTTAGCTCTCACGGGTCAGGAGACATTGAAGCTACACTTAATAATAAATCATTTTTTATTGAAGTTAAACTCAATAAAGATGCTCAAATGGGCAGTGGTTCTATAATTTATGATAGGTCAAATCAAAGTTTTTATGCCAGTGAAAAATTACAAGCTAGTTCTGATCCAGGTGATCTAACTTTACTAATACAGGCTACAAAATCTAAAAAAACAGCTTTGGATGCGTGGTTAGATAGTCTAGCACAGATTGAACCCATTAGTCTACATAAAGCAGCAGCAGACAAAGGAATACCTTTAGTCTGTTCATATGATGCTTGGAACCGATTAAAAAAAACAAAGGCCTTGGCATCTCTTAATAACAAGTTAACATTGACAGCAGATTTCATAGCACGTTTGTATAACGGAAAAAATGTATTTTATATACAAATTGGTGGGGCTGGATTGTTTTACTTAGGAAGTAATCCTTTAAACTTGCCTGTGCCTAAGTTTGAGGGCGTTGCTGATATTGAGTTTAGATTAGGTAAAGCTGGAGATAGCACGGGTTCTACAAGCAGAGCATTTTCTAAAAAAGTCGGAAGTGATACACTAATTCAAGCCAGAGCAGCAGGCTATAGAGTGTCGGGCAGATTTAAAAGTCAAGCAAGTTCCCCATATACGCTAGACAACGTAGATTCTATTAAAAAATTATTATCCTCTTTATCTACTGAACAGCCTGTAGAGCCACAACCAGATCCTAAAAGTATACAAAATCTAAATAAAACATTAGCAGCCAGTAAGGTTCCTATGGGTCAAGAACCAAAATAATATAAGCACTTAAGTTTTATATCTATATAAATAGTTATATGGAAATATTACTATTGATGTTCTTGCTACAGGCCAAACATTGGTACGCAGACTTTTTTATACAAACCTACGATCAAACAGTGAAAAAAGGTGTGTATGGTGATCTAGTTGGTGTTAGTCACAGTCTAGATCACATGTTATACAGTATTGTAGCCCTTGTAATCTTCAATATATTTTATCCAATAGAACCGGTTTTATTATTAGCCATTGCTATAATTGAAGGGTTCTTACATTACCATATAGATTATTTTAAGGTTAAATATGGTATCAAAGATATAACCAAGCCTAGATTTTGGCGAGAATTTGGTCTAGATCAATTTGCCCACCATCTCTGCTACTTGTTTATCATTTGGTATCTTGTTATAAACAAATAATGCTATGTTAATTTCTAATGGAGTTTCTATTTCCCTCGGCACAGAACTGCGCTCAAGTGAACTTGGATTTTTTATAGAATATACCAGTATAACTTTTGTAAGAACCATCAACGGAAGTTTTCAACCTATATCTGTCTATGGTGGAACCAATAATTATAGTTTCAGCATAAGTCCTAGTTTGCCTGCGAATCTTGTCCTAAATACCAGTACAGGGGTAATATCAGGCTCTGCGGTAAACACACAATCTACCGCTACTTATACGCTAACTGTTACGGATGGAGTAAAGACTACTTCTACACAATTTTCACTGTCAGTTGCACAATTAATTCCTTTATCTTTAACTGCTAATACAACCACTGTTGTTTTACTAAGAAATGTTGCTACAAGTTTTAGACCTTATACACCCAGTGGAGGACTAGGAGAGTATAGTATACTAATAGCTCCACCTTTGCCTGCCAATCTGGTTGTTAACAGTGCCTCTGGATTCATAAGCGGTACGCCAATTAATGCTCAGAATACGATAACCTATGTAATGACTCTAACTCAAACAGGTTTTACCAGTACTTCTGGAGTCTTTACCATAGATATAGACAATGCTTTGAGCTTTACTAATAATTATCCGACCTTAAACCTTCTGGCTAGAGTCAATACATCGACCAGCCTTCAACCCATTGTTGCCACAGGCGGCTCTGGAAATTATTTTTACTCTATAACACCATCTTTACCTGGATATTTTACATTGAATACTTCTACAGGTATATTCTCTGGAATACCTAACAGTACCTTATCAAATACTGCTTATAGCATAGGTTTGACAGACGGAACACAGAGCACATCAACTACATTTACCCTTAGAGTAGACAATACACTTACATTACAAGTAATTGAAAGCACTTTCTATAGAACAATAAATTCAAGCACAAGTATAACGGTGGCCAATGCTGTGGGGGGGAATAGCAGTCAATATCAGTGGACCTTAACTCCTCATCCTGGAGGACTGCCTAATGGTCTATCCTTTATTTCAACATCAGGAGCTATAACTGGCACTCCAGTTTCTACAAGCACCGCCCGCATTCATCAAATTTCTGTATCTGATGGCTTACAATCTTCAAGTACAAATTTCAGTTTGTTGGTTGCAAGCACCTTGACCTTTGCGTCTACAGCTACAATTGATTTGTATTATAGATATTTTGACATTGTGGATTACAGCGCTGCTAATTTACAAGTTGTTGGAGGATTGCAATCACCATTAGAAATTGAATACCTAATGGTTGGCGGGGGTGGTGGAGGCGGGAGGGATATTGGGGGTGGTGGAGGCGCAGGTGGATTAGTCACAGGCAGATTCACAGTTACCAACAATCTCACAGCATTTGGTAGTAATCCTATTCCAGTCAATATAGAGATAGGTAATGGAGGAGTTGGATCATTTGCTACATCTAATCGAGGTAGTAATGGCACTACTTCAAGTATCACTGCAACAATAACGCAAAATACATTTAATATACAAGCATTAGGTGGTGGTGGAGGCGCTTCAAGAAGCAGTCCTACTGGTGCATTGGGAGGAAGTGGTGGAGGTGGTGCATTGTCTGTGGGTGCAGGTCTAGGTACAGCAGGACAGGGCTCGGCCGGAGCTCCTGGAGCAGGAGGTGGATTTGGGGGATCCTATGGGGGTGGTGGAGGTGGTGCAGGTGGTGCCGGATCTGGTAGTAATGGAGGTATAGGACTACTATATTCAGAATGGGCCATAGCCACCAACAGCGGAGAGAACGGATATTTTGCAGGAGGTGGTGCAGGTGGTAATTTCGGTGATACTAACGTGGGGACAGGTGGTCTAGGTGGAGGACAAAATGCCACATTAGACAGTGCCCCAGATCCAAACACACCTCTAACCAATAAGCCAGGTACAGGAGGCGGTGGCGCAGGTCAAAGTAGTTCAGGAGGAGGTTCTGGTGGCGCAGGCAATAGTGGGATAGTTTTGCTTAGATATATAGGGCCTGCCAGAGCTCTAGGAGGTCAGATTACTACCTATCAGGGTTATACTTATCACAAGTTTACCAACACCAGCACAACGCCTTTTTTATTTACAGTAACACAATGGACACCTAGTGTTTTGCAACCATTACCTAATGGCATTTCTCTAAGTCCCTCAACAGTGCCATCCCTTCAGGGATCAATTGTTGGAACAGCCTTAACAACTCAAACTTCATCTACTTATGTTTATTCACAATCGGATGGATATCAGTCAGTATACAAAAACTTTACCATAGAGGTTAGACCGCAAGGATATGGCAGTTTCTGGTTTCCAGTAAATGCAAGCATAACTTATGCTATCTATAGAAGAGAAGACGATCAAAGAAGCTTTTTCTTCCCTACTAGTCCTACAAGCTATTACTCTAGTGGTACTCAACGTGCAGTATATGATAGTATAGGAACAAACGATTTTACCATTGAGGCCAATGTCTATCTCACTGCCTATCCTTCTGCTGGTTCACTTCGTGGTATTTTGGGTAAAGGTGACATAGGTCCTAGTGGTTGGGTTTTTGGTGCTAATGGCAGCAGTGGAGCAATAGGTGTTTACGGCTCTAGCCCAACCTTTTTAAGCCGTGCTTCTACCTCAGTTATGACTCTAAACACATGGTATTATGTGGCAGTTGTTAGAACTTCGGGTACTGTGAGATTTTATATTGATGGTGTCGACGCCGGTGGTAGTAATACATGGCCACATCCTTTGACAAACACTTTTCCTATACGACTAGGATCATTTCCAGCTTCGGGCGGTCATCAACCTTGGCAAGGATATATTGGAGATGTTAGATGGTCTAATATTGCTAGAACAATAACCACATCTGGTCCAAGAACTCTGAGTTGGGATAGTAATACTATATTGTTAACTGGTAATACTGCTACAGTGGCTTATACAGTAGATGGTACTACTTGGAATGGTTGGATAGCTACAGGAAGTCCTAGTGTTGACGCACTATCCGGAAATAATAGCCTTAATTTTGGTCCTTCAGATTTTACAGTAGAATGCTGGATTTATAGAGAAGCTTTGGGTACAATGGGAATTTACAATCACGGACTTAATAATAGCATCTCAGAAGGATTTAATGTCATTATTGATGCAACAAACTTTAATAGGCTACGTCTTAATATTGGTAATTTTCTTTTCCAATATGGAAGTACTACTTTGAATACTGGGACATGGTATCATATTGTAGTACAAAGGAAATACGGTGCCCATTGGAGGACGTTTGTCAATGGAAGTTTAGACGTTGAAAATACAGATCCATTTTACACAACCTGGAACATAAAATTAAATAATAACTATGAAAATAGAATAGGATATAATAAATCCGGTGGTTTTATAGTATCCGGTTTTAGAGGGTATATAAGTAATTTTAGAATTTCAAGTATAGCACGATATACTACCTCATCATTTCCCACCCCTACTGCACCATTTGTCTGGGATACCAGTACGTTACTTTTAACTGCCAATGTAGGCGGTGTAAAATATACATTAAATGGCACAACTTACCTCAACTGGTTAACAGTAGGAGCAGGTGCAACAAATCCGGCTACAACTATTTCACCACCTATCTTCAGCGACACATATCCTACTAACCTTATTATTCCATAGCATTTTAAACTGGTTACCTATAAATATACGTGTAACTTAGGAGCGAATATGAAGAAAATTGCGTTGGCATTGTTACTTTTACCCAGTTTGGCCTGTGCTGAACTAGTTCAACAATTCAAAAGCCCCAGTTTTAATGGACAAAATTGGAGCAGCCACGTTCTAACCATAGACAGCATAGAACGTGCTCGTAAAGATAATATTGAAAGTCAAAAGAAATCAGAAGAGGCTAAACTGTTAGCCGAGTCACAGAATACACCATTGGCACGTTTTATGAGCCTGTTTACCAGTCAAGTCTATGCTCAACTTGCCAGTCAGTTAAGCACAAACCTATTTCAGAACAAATGCAGCGGAGCAGATGGACTGCCCATAGCAGGTTGTATTAATCCCTCATCAGGTGTGTTTACCCTAGACGGTAATACTATAACATGGGTAAAGACTGACAAAGACGTTACTCTAACTGTAGTGGACAAAGCAGGCACTGTGACCACAGTAAAAGTGCCCATAGCAAGTTTTGGATTTTAAACTATGAACACACTATTCAAACTCACAACTCTAGCACTGGCACTGACCATATCAGGTTGTAATGCGATTCGACCCATGCTTGAAGCGCAGGCAGGAACAGAACCTCGTGTATCTCAACCCATGCTCAAAGAATTGGTCAAGGTTCCAGCACCAGCAGGTCCTCCAATCACAGTGGCAGTCTATAGTTTTAAGGATATGACTGGACAGCGCAAGCCAAGCAATACTCTAAGTTTATTTTCGTCAGCGGTCACACAGGGCGCAGAAACCTATCTTATTAAAACACTGAGTGAAGTGGGCAATCGTCAATGGTTCACTGTGGTAGAACGTGTGGGCCTTGATAATCTGCTCAAAGAACGTCAAATGATCAAACAGACTCGTGAGATCTATGATGGTGAAAAGGCCAAAATGCTGCCTCCATTAGCACTTGCTGGAGTTATACTTGAAGGTGGTATTATTGACTATAACTCAAACACACTGACGGGTGGAACTGGTGCTCGTTGGTTAGGTATCGGTCCTTATACACAATATACACAAGACCTAGTTGTTATTAACCTTAGACTGGTCAGTGTTCAAACAGGCGAAGTTCTAACCAGTGTAACCATAGAAAAAAATCTACTCAGTTCAGCAGAAGGGGTCACAGTATTGAAATTCTTTAACACTGCTACAAAAGCATTTGAGTTAGACTCAAGTCAGACCTTCAATGAGCCAGGTAACTATGCACTACGTTCAGCCATTGAAGCAGGTGTAATTGAACTTATAGCACAGGGCCAACGTCAAGGACTTTGGAACTATAAAACCGAGGAAACAAAATGAAAAAAACATTATTAGCAATCTTAATGGCTCTTGCATTTCCAGTCATGGCGCAGACCACTGTGTCAGCACCTACTCCGGTCGCTCCAACTGATCCAACAGTGGGAGTAATGGCCACCACAGCCACAGCACTGACACAGAGTGCTACTAACCGTGTGTTTATCGATCAAGACGGCGAGCGTCCCAATGTCAGCATCACACAAACTGGCAGTGGTAATACTGCGGGCAGTGATTCAGCCTACAGTAAGGTGATCACTGGTATTGTGGATAGGCTCAACGCAGGTGGAGTGCGTCAATACACTGTGAATAGTGCTGTTTATCTCCGTGGTGATGATCACAACATTATCCTAAATCAAGTGGGCAACAATAATACAATTGCTATGAAGGCTGTGAGCCCAGATGTCGCAGCACAGGGTGTCGATGTTACCATACAGCAATTAGGTAACAGCAACTTTGCTGATGTGTTATGTGGCACAGGATCCAGTTCAGCAGGTGCCGCACTGACAGGCTGTAAATTAGCAGAGATCAACTGGAAGTTCACCGGCAACAGCAATGCCATACAGTTTCGTGGAACAGGTGATGAACTAAACAGTCAGATCACTGTCAGTGGTAACAGCAATGAGTTTAATATAGATGCTGTGGGCAACAAGCACAATCAGACCATCAAGGTCGCAGGTGACTTCAATGTGTTTAACCTAAGTCAAACAGCCACTAGCACCTATGGCAGCAGTGTATGGATGGATGTCACAGGATCCAGTAATAAATTTGCTATTAGCCAAGCAGGCAGTCAAGACAATGTGGTTAAGATCACCACAGTGGGTAGTAGCGGAGTATGGAACATAATCCAACGAACAACACCATAAGGAGTTGTCGTGCGATACTTTACTATATGTGTGTTACTTTTTGCGACCACGGCCTGGGCAGACATAGGTTCAATCACTGAACTCACAGGCTCGGGCACAGTCAAGCGTGGTAAGGAATCAATCGCTGCTGCTAAAGGTACAGTGATCCAAACCAACGACAAGGTAGAAACCAAGAATGGCAAAATTAAAATTACTTTTAAAGACAATACTACAGTATCAGTCTCGGAACATAGTAGTTTGGTTATTGATGACTTTGTATTTGATCCTAAGAATGCTCAAGGAGGAAAACTTGGTCTAAAGGCCACGGGTGGTGCTGTTCGTTATGTATCCGGCGCTATAGCCAGTAACAATCCTAACTCGGTCAAAATCAATACACCCACAGCCGCAATTGCAGTTCGCGGCACAGACTTTGTCATGGCAGTAAATGAGGTTGGTGCCAGCACTGTGATATTGATGCCACAGTGTCAAGGTGATGAATGTAAAAGCGGTGCCATTGATGTAACCAGCGGCCCCAATACTGTGAATATGAATCGTCCCTATCAGGCCACCATGGTAGAAACAGCAGGTGCGCCACCGACTCCTCCACTAACGGTGAATCTATTTAATACACCAGTGGGCACAAATTTACTGGTATCATCGCCACCCACAATGACAGGTGCTCCATTGGTGGCAGCAGCAAGACGGGCCGCAGCAGCAGCGGGTGTTCCAGGAGTGAAGAAAGATGACGCTAAGAAAGAGAGCAAAGAAGAGAGCAAGGATGACAGCAGCGGCGATGCTGAACAGGTCGCAACGAATCAGGCGGCAGAGGGTAAAAAGACTCAACAAACCCCAAGTGACTCAAAAACCACAGTAGCACAGGTTGAAGCCAAAGAAGAAATCGCTGTGGCCACCGCAGCAGCCGAGACCAAATCAGAAGATCCAGAATGGCTGCGTAAAATATTCAAAGACAGAGCCGAAACCAAACAGATAGGTTGGGCTGTGGAATCTGTCAGTCAAAATGGTCGCAATGTAGCACAGGTTGCTCTACAGATGAACACACAGGTTCAAGTCACAGTTACTCAGGATATGTTAAATATAAGTAATAGTTTCAGTTCAGGGCGTGCTCAAGGAAGTATTATCATAAACCAAACCTACAGATGAAAAAAATATTAATCGCATTATCCTTAATGACAGCGGCAGTGAATGCTCAGACAGTGGTTCAAAAACCTGTGCTCTGTGCTGATCTAAAAGAAATCATAAAGACTGTGACTGGTCAGGAACATCAAGAATTACCTATTTGGCGTGGTGCCGAAAACGATTTCGGCAACAGGACCGTGTTATTCTATAATAAAGAAAAAACAGGCTGGACCATTGTTGAATACAGAAATGAATGGGGATGTATAATTGGAGCCTCTGAAAAGAGTGAGTTAGCCACCAATGTAAAGATTGAATAACATGGACAAAAATTACGGCTATAAACATACCAAAGGTTTTATTATTTTTATATTTGTTGTGGCTATCATGGCCATAGTCAGTGCTTATGCTCAGGGAACAAATAGAACAGGTGGTTGGCAATACAGTGGTAATGTATTTGGTCATAGCGCCTCCTATGTGACCTGGAGTTCAGACAATGTCAGTTCAAGTGCCTATGCTTGGGCCACTGCCTATATGCGTTGGCCCGGAACAAACGATGGTGTTTCAAGGACCATATGGTTTAGAACAGGCTGGGATGATATCCATAGACTTTATATCAATGGGTCTCTGGTCACTGACGGCAACTGTTGTGGTTATGCCTATGGTGCCTACTCTGCTCGACCAGGGGAAATCGTAAGATTGGATTTTTACACAGCCAACGGTGGCGGTGGAGTTTGGGCATTTGAAATAGCCTGGAACCCCAACGGATCTGGCTACACACTCTTGGGATCACCTGATACTGCTCTACAGAGTGCTGATGCAGGCGGGGGCAGTTATTGGTATTCCAGCGCAGAAACCTATATACAGAGCACGAATAAAAACGCAGACAAGACCAGGCAAGCAGCACTAGCAGCAGGTAACAAAATCTACATCACACAGAGTGGTATCAGTCCTACAGTAGATGTCATACAGGAAAGTAACTATAATCGTGTTCAAGGACGAGGCGGAGTAGGTGACGCACTGTTAGTTGGGGACTATAACACACTGAGAATAAGGCAGGGTGATGGTCTTGGTAGCAGCACGAAAAATCTCGCAGAGTTTAATGTCAATGGTAGCAACAATACAGTTACCCTGCTACAAGGGTGGAACGGAACTTGGCCCGCAGTATGGAAGGATGGCATAGAAACCGGTGGACACTTTATGGATGTTAAATTAACAGGCAGCAATAATGCTATGACCATACAGCAGGCCAATGCTGGCAGTGCCTTGGCTGGACATTATTTGACCTTTGAACTAACGGGCAATAATAATTCAACCCAGGTTCGTCAAGTATGGGGTGCCACAGGCTATCACAGTTTCTTTGGCTCAATCACAGGCAACAGTAATTATGTAGATGTCCTACAAACTGGTACGGCAGGCAAGTATATGGACCTTTCATTGACAGGTAATGGACACACTGTGGTGGCCACACAGGATGGTTCTGGAACACATCGTGCCACAATCAATCTTGCCAATGCGGGCGGTGCCAGCACATTGAATCTACTACAACAAGGCAGTGTGTCACAGCAATATAACATCACCCAGGCCTGTGCCAATTTAAGTGGCTGTTCAGTAACAGTGACACAGGGATCACCATGAACCTTAATACTCTACACAAAGAAATTTGTATGGCTATTTTTACTGTGATAGAAATATGCTATCATCAGGGTAACACCACAACATGGAGAGATATTTTTTTATTCTTGAGATTACCTGAAAATATTTGGGCTGATGATTCAGATCTTGATGAAAAGATCATCATAACTTCAGATGAAGAATTAGAAATAGTCCGAGATCTTTTACTATCAAAATTTAATACCTTACATTAAATATACACATGACCGTCTTTATAGGAAGTTGCACTATTATTGGTGGATTTAATGTGTACGAAGATTCACCTATTACGCCTCCTGTTAATTTAGGAGAAGGATTTGCTGGCGGGTATTACGCAGGAATTATTTCAACTACTGCAAACGAACAGCCTACTCATTTTCTTATAGTCTCATCTAAATCACTCGGCGAAACTACTACTTCATATGATAATGGATTGAGTGCCAATACAACAGCAACTAGTTTAATTGACGGATATGCTAATTCATTATGGTTGGCAAATACAAATTACCCGGCAGCTAATTTTTGTAGAAGTTTAAACATAAATGGGTTTACTGATTGGTACTTGCCTAGTTTCTATGAGATGAGTGTAATTTACAATAACCTTAAGGTTTTAGAGTTTAATAATAATACGTCTACAGGTACCAACTCATATTCGGTATTAACAAGGACAAATAACTATTCTCAATATGTACCCAATCAAACTTATTCAACTAATTTTAAATTAGGAGGGAGTGAAGCATTTACTAGCACAAGTTATTGGGTTAGCACTCAGCGTGATAGTACAACTGCATTTAGTATCTCAATGGGCAGTGGGTTACATGGGTTTTCAAATAAAAACACAAATACATTACGGGTAAGAGCTATAAGAAAAGTTCCTTTTTATTATGCTTATCAAGGTAATAGTTTTGGGCCTTATAGATTATGGAGATGGTTTATTAGCAGTATTACTGATATTACTAATAATAATAATTGTGTTGTAAGTGAGTTTAAATTTCAAGTCAATGGTATTGACTATGACATTGGTAATATTTCTGTTTCCAGTGTAAATGGATCAAATATTGCTGGATCTAATGCTACACAGTTAATTGATAATAATCTTAATTATAAAATGGAAAATACTAATCACGGATCGAACGGATATACCGATATTATCTTTGATTTTGGAACTGCCAAATCATTTACAGGATATAGGTGGGCAACAGGATATAGCACCAACATGGATCCTAAAACATGGTTAATTCAAGCTGGTAGCGATGGAGTTAATTGGACCACTATTCAGTCTATTGTAAATTTTATTCCAACAAGTTCCAGGGATACATGGCAAGGACCATTTCAGTTTTAAATGAAACCTAGAGCAGGAATACTAGTTCATCATCCAGAATGTAGTATTCAAAGCGCCACAGGAATCTACGAAGCATTAGGTAAAGACTTTAAAACTCAATTTTTTCATAATAATGAAATCTCAGACAAGTTTCTTAAAAAGTTTGATCTCATTGTATTTCCAGGTGGCATAGGCGATGCTGATAGTTATGATCGTATCCTTAAACCCTACGAAGACTCTGTAAAAAATTATGTTGTAAAAGGTGGCAGTTATCTTGGTGTATGTATGGGTGCTTACTGGGCAGGGCATCACTACTTTGATATATTAGATGGCGTAAAAGCAGTTCAATATATAAAAAGACCTAGATCAGATGTCAAGCGAAGTTTTGGAACCACTGCTAGAATAACCTGGGAAGGTCAAAAGCACGATATGTTTTTCTATGACGGATGTAGTCTAATTGGAAAGGAATCTAAATTTCAAATCATTGCTAGATATTTTAATAATGACCCCATGGCCATCATACAGGATCGTATTGGTGTGATAGGTTGCCATCCTGAAAGTATGCCCAGTTGGTATAATAAAAAATTTATACAAGATCGATGGCATAAATATGAACACCATCGATTACTTTTAAATTTCACAAAAATATTGATTAATCAATAATGTATTATTTTGATAAGACTCTGCCTATTAATCCCAATAACACTGAAAATGTTCAAATTTCATCGCATTTTTTTTGGAAGAATTGTGCTGATCAATCCGTCATTAACGATTTTATTAGAATAGGAGAATCATTGCCTGAGCAAGATGCCAGCATTGGAGAAGAATCTAGCAGCTCTGTGAATTTTAGGACTCGGTTAAGCAAGTTAAGTTGGATACATCGTAATGAAGATAATAAATCTCTGTTCGAATTTTTAATAGATAAAATTGATCGTATAAATTATTGGCATTATGGATTTAATCTAACTGGGTTAGAGGCTCTGCAATATACTAGATATCCACTTAATGGACATTATGATTTTCATAACGATATTTTAATGAATAAAACTAAGTATTGTAGAAAACTTAGTATTGTTCTTAGCCTAAGTAGTTTAGACGAATATCAAGGTGGAGAATTTAATCTTATGCCAAATGGTATTAATCCTACACAATTTAGATTCGATAAAGGTGATCTAATAGCTTTTCCCGGATGGGTTCCCCATAAGGTAGATCCAATAACCAAAGGAACACGTATAACCATAGTATCCTGGGCAAACGGTCCAAAATTTATCTAAACAGTTTTAATTAAGGGTAGAAATTATGCCCAGTTGGTATAGCAAACCCTATATGAAAAAAAGCTGGCATAATTTTGAGAATCATAAATTGTTATTAGACTTTGCCTTGAAGCTAATTAATTAAAACACGGAGATAGACATGTTAGAAACCTGTTGTGATGTATTAACTGAAGCATATAGACGTAATTGGATTACCAGTCGTGATGGTAATTTAAGTATTAGATACCATGATCGTAATCATTTTTATATCACGCCCAGTGGTGTAAGAAAACAAAAACTACAATACGACATGTTTAAGAAAATTCGTATTGCCTGTAAGGGAATAACAGAATATCCCGAAGTCATTGAGCAAGACGATATCAGCGGCAATCTCCAACCCAGTGGTGAACTACCCTTACATTTCGGCCTACAACGACAAATGGGGCAACACAGTGAAGATATAAGAGTGGTAGTTCACCTACACCCAACCTATACCATAGCGGCCATGCACCGTGGCATAGTTCTACAAGACTTGGTCAAAGACTTTCCAGAACTCAGTCGCTATACCAAGGTAGCACCCAATGTAGGGGATGTCGCTCCAATCAGTCAAGAATTAGCAGATGCTTGTCACCAAGCCTTGGAATTGGACCAACACGGTAATATTGCCTACGACATTGTGGGTATCAAAGGACACGGTGTAGTTAGCATTGATACTACACCTTGGCGAGCATTTGAGCATATCGAACGACTCGAACATATTTCCCAAATAGTCTTGGCCAGCGGCGTTAAATAGTGTATAATATTTGTTTAGGACAAACTTATGAAATTTCTTAAACTTGACTACATTTTATCTGTGCTATTAGTTTTTGTTGGACCATTGATAATTGCCTATGGTTTATACTCTATCAAAGATAAACACTATGCCGTAACCAATGTCTGTAACGAAACATTTTATCCAGATCTATGTGGTAAAAAAGAAGTCAAAAGCGAATCCTAAAAATATTATCATACACACATAAGGAGAGATCATGTTTGGACTTATTAAGTTTATCTTAGCAGTATATCGTGCCTTCATTCAACTCTTAGATCCTAATCGTAACGAACTACGCTATGCTCCAGTGGCCACAAGATACCTGTTCAGTATAATGTTGGCCTGTTTTTGGTGCTTGGCCTTTGGTCTATGGGCTGGAGAGTTATACTACATTGGCTATAATATGATTGGTCATGTGGCCATAGTTACTATGGCATTTGGAACTTGGGCGGTATTCCAGTATGTAAAATACAGATACAAGCCAAGGTCGGAATACGAGATTCTTCGTGACCCTGACAGACAACCCAAATGTTATGAACTCACTGATGAAGAACGATTACAGGCAGCGATGAAGTAACCAAAATTAACAATTCGTTCTAGTCCTTGCGTTAAATATTCCATATTATGGCAACTATAAAGGCACACTATGGAATCAAGATACAAGGAACTAGAACATCTCATCACTAAATTTACCAGACCAATACCTGATACTGAAGAATATAATAAAAGACTAGAAGAAGAATTAGAACTCATAGCAAGGCTGGGATTTGCCAAACACTTTCTCAGGGTTAGAGAAATACTGGATCTAACCAAAGACATCCCACACATAACCAGAGGTTCCGCAGGCTCAAGTCTAATCTGCTATCTTATGGAGATATCAGAAGTAGATCCTGTAAGGGAACGAATACCACTAGCACGTTTTATGAATCCCAAGCGTGATGATCTACCTGATATTGATCTAGACTTCCCCCATTGGCAACAGGAAACTGTGATGAATCGTATATTTGCCAAATGGCGGGGACAGAGTGCTAGAGTTTCAAATTATGTTACCTACAAGGAAAAGTCTGCTCTGCGTGAAGCAGCCAAACGATACGGTGCCAAGGGAAAACTCAAACGCAACTTTAAGTTAGAAGAAGTGGTTCCTGAATTCAAAGAAGATGCTGAACGATTGGCTAAGAAACTGCTAGGTAAGAAACGCTGTATCTCAAAGCACTGCGGTGGCATATTGATATTTGATCGAAGTGTGCCTAAGAGCCTGATCAATGCTGAAAATCAAATCTTATTAGACAAGTATGAAATTGAGGATTTGGAACACTTTAAGATTGACATACTGGCCAACAGAGGACTCAGTCAGTTATGGGAAATAGAACAGCGTCCCCTAAGTGACTATCCCGAACACGATGAAGCCACGAGCAATCTATTATGCCGTGGTGATATACTGGGTGTTACACAAGGAGAAAGTCCTGCTATGAAACGCCTGTTTCGTGCTATTCGTCCTAAGTCAAAAAGCGACTGTACCTTGGCAACTGCTCTGATCAGACCAGTAGCCACACAAGGTCGTCGTAAGGCATCATTCTTTCAAGACTGGTCAAAGGATGGGTTTCAAGATACCATAGTGTTTGAAGATGATGCCATAGAACTAATATCAGAGATTTTGGGCTGTGACCAATACACCGCAGACATGTGGCGTCGTGCCTTTGCCAAGAAGAATGAAGAAAAGATGTTTGAGTTTATGACTCTAGTAGGAGATCATCCACGCAAAGATGATGTGTTTATGGCATTGAGGGAACTCAGTCATTTTGGTCTATGTCGTGCTCATGCCATAAACTTGGGTAGATTGATCTGGGCCTTGGCCTATCAAAAAGCACATAATCCAGAACAGTTTTGGCGAGCAGCACTGAAACACTGTCAAGGATCATATGCTCGTTGGGTATACCATCAAGAAGCCAAACTAGCCGGTGCTGTGCCCTCCATAGGGCAAGGTGGAGAGATTGATGACCTAATGAAAACTGGACGTTGGCGCAGTCAGAATTTCATACCTGTCTGTAAGGAAATTCGCAAACCTGGGCAGGTAGAGTTCTGTGGGCTTGTGGCAAACTATCGTGTGTTTAAATCTAAGCCCAAAGAATATATAACTTTTGTGACTCTGGGCACTGGTAATGGTCGTTATCTAGATGTGGTTCTACCTCATGCTATCAGTCTACATGATCACCCTATCATATGGGGAACGGGCAAATTGGGGTATAAAAATAACACAGAATATGTTACAGTATATAAACACAAAAGGTTTAAATTACAAGAACTCATATGAACTTCAAATCAAGACTAGAAATCTACCCCAGTGATGATGTCAAAGGTCGTGCTGTGATCGTAGGCGAAAGACAGGCCCTAAAAGAACTGGCCTATGCTCTGATTCGTGCTGCCACAGATGCCACAGGGTTTCATTCAGTTAATCTATACAAAGGCAATGGTCACGACTATGAAATCTTTGTAACTCGCAATGTATCAGAAGCAGAATGGCAGAACATGCCCTCTAAGGCTGAAGGTATAGAATTTGTTGATGAATATGAATCGGTAAAAAGTTCTATTAAAAACAAAGTGTTGTAATAATCCTGTAATCATTATATGCTAATATTAAATTAAATATATTGACACACAAGGAGAAAATTATGTCAAAAGTATTAGCAATAATTTTTGCTTTCTTTACACTCACAGCACAGGCACAGATTACAGGTGCTGGTGCTACATTTCCATATCCAATCTATGCTAAATGGGCCGAAGCCTATCAAAAGCAAACTGGCGTTGGACTTAACTATCAAAGCATTGGATCAAGTGGTGGTATTCGTCAGATCAATGCTAAAACTGTAGCGTTCGGAGCCACAGATGCTCCAGTGAAAGGCGAAGACCTTGACAAACTTGCTCAAGTTCAATTCCCTGCTATCATTGGCGGCACTGTGCCCGTTATTAATCTTGATGGTTTTAAGCCCGGTGAACTTCGCATCACAGGTGCTGTCCTGGCAGAAGTTTTTATGGGCACCATCGTCAAATGGAATGATCCAAAGTTAGCAGCATTGAACCCAGGTAAGAAGTTACCCGACGCAAATATCACAGTGGTCCATCGTGCTGATGGTTCGGGCACTACTTTTAACTTTACTGATTATCTAACAGAAGCCAGCCCAGAGTGGAAGGAAAAGGTTGGAAAAGGTGCTGCTGTTAAGTGGCCAGCTAATAGTTCAGTGGGTGGCAAGGGCAATGAAGGTGTTGCTGCCAATGTAAACCGTGTAAAAGGTAGCATCGGTTACGTCGAGTATGCCTATGTTAAGAAAAACGGTATGAACTTTATGCAGTTACAAAATCGTGCTGGTAACTTTGTTAGCCCAGATGATCTTACATTTGCTGCTGCGGCTGCTGGTGCTGATTGGTTCGCAGTTCCTGGTATGGGACTGAGCATTGTTAATCAACCCGGCAAAGACACTTGGCCAATTACCACAGCCAGTTTCATTATTATGTATAAAGATCCTGCTGATAAGAAAGCCAGCCAAGAAGTCATTAAGTTCTTTGACTGGGCATTTAAGAATGGTGCTAAGATGAGTGCCGAACTTGACTATGTTCATTTACCAGAAAAATTACAGAACGATATTCGTTCTCGAGTTTGGTCACAAATTAAATAAAGGAGAAATTTTGTGAAAAAGAAAATTATAGCAGTTGCGGTAGGTGCCGCAGTTACTCTTATAGCCTGTGCAGGCACAGATATTTTTGAACTAACTGAAGGTAAGGCCACAAGTACAACCACAGCAAGTTATTTGGTTCCAGTAGATACAGCAGTTAAATTTGCCAGCCTATTAACAGTGGGCGACAGTATCAATGGTTATCGTATGGCAGGTATTCCAGATGGACTAGGGGCATACGATAACGGCGATGGTCTTACATTTACAGTGCTAATGAACCATGAGTTAGGTAATACCAATGGTGTAGCCCGAGCCCATGGTGGTATTGGAGCCTTTGTAAGTGAATGGATCATTGATAGAAATACTTTGACCGTTACTAAAGGTTCTGATTTAATGAAGTCAGTATGGGAATTAACCAACGGTGCTTGGACAGCCAAAACCAATTTTGCTTTTAGCCGCTTCTGTTCAGCAGATTTGGCAGCACCTAGTGCCTTTTACAATGCCGCAACACAGACAGGATCAACTGCTCGCATTTTCCTAACTGGTGAAGAAAGCGCAAGTGCCACTGTGGGTCGTGGTGTTGCTGTGGTTGCCTCAGGAGCAGACAAAGGCAAGGCTTATATTCTTCCAGCATTTGGTCCATTCGCTACAGAACAAGTGGGTTGGGAAAATCTTGTAGCGCACCCAAATACAGGAGACAAGACTGTTATAGTAGCCACAAGTGATGGTGGTAAGAATGGAGTGTATGTTTATATAGGAACCAAACAAAAAACAGGCAATGAAGTAGAAAAAGCAGGTCTTACAAATGGTAAGCTGTATCGTGTAGTTGTCAACAAAGGTGCCGCAGAAACCACCGCAGATGATGCTGGTCTTGGTTTTGTTAATGGAGTTACCACATTTACTTTGGTTGAAAATGTTTTACAAGCAGGTGTAGCAGGAACCAGTTTTTTACGTCCAGAAGATGGTGCGTGGGATACCAAAGACCTAAAGAAGTTTTACTTTGTTACCACTAATACCATGGATGCTGCCAAAGACGGTAATGCCAACCCAGACATCGCCGCAGGGCAAATTGGTCGTAGTCGCCTGTATAGTCTAAACTTTACTGATATAAATAATCCCACAGCAGGTGGAAAACTTGTAATGGAAATGACAGGTAAAGAAACTGTAACGGTGGCAGGTCAAACACATGGACCACAAATGTTAGACAACATCACTGTTGGCAAAGACGGTGTTTTGATTCTACAAGAGGATACGGGGAATAACATACATTTGGCCAAGATATGGAGATTTGATCCAGTTACTAAGAAATTAGAAATGATTGCCAAGTTTGATGAACCCTTATTTGGTGACTATCGCACAGGCAAAGTAGGAACAGAGACCAAGGATGAAGAGTCAAGTGGCGTTATAGAAATAACTGATATACTTGGACGCCGTGATGGTCGACGCTATTTCTTAGTAGCAGTTCAAAATCATAAATTGGCTACAGGAACTTATGCTACCGAATTAGTAGAAGGTGGTCAATTGGTTGTTATGAGCTATTAATTTGTAATACAATCGTAATAATTATCTACGCATATTATTGTAAATAGTTGTGGAGGAACAGGAATTCTCCACAACCAATTACATAAACAGGAGTCACAAATGAAACTTGAGATGCGTGCCTGGGACCTAGATGTCCGTGTTGAATTAGAAGATGATGATTCTCTTGACCAGTTAGCAGTATTAACAGTAGTAAGAGATTTACTTGATACACTTAGTCAGTATGAGAAAGTAGATATCAGTATCAAGCAAGTTGCTGATCCAGAAGATCATAATGATCACGAAGATGATGCTGCCCATGCCGAAGCACAGGCAGATTATAAAGTCAGTCTCGTAGCCTAAAAAACGACCATAAGATTGAATGGTGCTGGATGCTCGTAACCAGCGATAGGGCCCATGTGGCCCTATTTTATTGTAAAGCGATTGTAATACTTTTTTGCGTTCGCACAAGTAAATATTTGTATGGAGCGAACTTACAATAGTATCTTTATCAGCGACACGCACCTTGGCAGCAAGGGCTGTCAAGCAGATATTCTCAATAATTTTCTCAAACACAATACCTGCCATCAACTATATCTCATAGGTGATATCATAGATGGATGGAAAATACAACAGAACAAGTGGCGATGGAATCAAAGCCATACCAATGTGGTCCGCCGCATACTGGGACATGCCAAAAGAGATACCAAAGTAGTTTATATAGCAGGCAATCATGATGAATTTTTAAGACCCATGATACCCTATAACATGACCTTTGGTCGTATTGAGATAGCCAATCAATGCGAACATCGGGGAATAGATGGTAAGAGATATTTGGTCATACATGGTGATCTCTTTGATGGTATAACAAGACTGGCACCGTGGATTAGCTTCTTAGGGGACAAAGCATATGACATTTTACTTGTACTCAATACCAATTTCAATCGAATCAGGCATAAACTTGGATTCGGTTATTGGAGTCTTAGTCAATTTCTTAAACAGCGTGTCAAGCGGGCTGTCGATTTTGTTTTTCATTTCGAGCGCAATCTTACTGACTATGGCCGTAAGCGTGGTTTTGACGGAGTCATCTGCGGACACATCCACAAAGCAGAAATCAAAACCATAGATGAATTTGTCTATATGAATGATGGTGATTGGGTTGAATCATGCAGTGCTCTGGTTGAGCATCATGACGGTCGTTGGGAAATCATATACTGGAACAGGAGCAAAGATGATGTGGATCTTATTCCTCATAGTGGTTAATATCTACGACTCCACAGACATACCGGGTCGCATACAATTACAGTATAGGGACCAGGCCACCTGCGAACAGGCCCTACAGAACATGACCTATTGGGTTAAGTTTCCCTGGTTTCGAGTAGAAGGACAGTGCGTTTTAATAAAAGATAAACAGAAATAATGTATAATTAATGTTTTAAAATAGGAGTTGACATGAATTTTTTTAATTTCCTTCAAATTTTCAATCCTTTTAATTTATGGAATCAATTGTTCCCCCCACCCCCACCGCCGCCTCCAGAACCCATCGCGGAACCAGAGCCAGAAGATCCACAGGATTTTGATTTAGACGACGAGGACGCAGAATGAAATCAGTATGGATTTTTCACAACAAAATTAATGCTGGGGAAACAGATGCGGAAACACAGACACTGGTCAAAAGGTTTAATTATCATAAGATTCAATCTGCTGTGTATCAACCCAAGAACTTTGACATAATAACCAGCCGTAAAAGCCATAAAAGTATTCGCTATCAAGGTAATCGTATTGATCTTCCTGATGCTGTGTTAGTTAGAACTGGTGCTGGAACTAATTATTTTACTCTGGCTCTGCTGAGACAATTAGAAAACTTTGATATACCTATTATCAATAACAGTCAAAGTATTCTCAATAGTAGAGATAAAATGATAAGCAGCCAAATATTAGCCCGTGCCAAGTTGCCCACACCAAGAACCATGCTGGTCAGTCACCCAATCAACATTGACATAGTAGAAGCAGAAATTGGTTTTCCCTGTGTGGTAAAACTGGTAACGGGTAGTCAGGGCAAGGGAGTATATCTCTGTAAAGACAAGGACATGTTTGTAAACTTTATGGATCTTACAGACAATCTTAAGAGTAAAAAAACTTTGATCATACAGGAATTCGTTAACAGCGGAGAATTGTTTGATCTCAGAGTTTGGGTCATTGGTGGTAAGACTGTGACAGCAATGAAACGTATACCACCTGAAGGTGATTTCAAAGCCAACATCAGTCGTGGTGGTGTGGGAGAACGATTTGAACTAACTGAAGAGATCTCTGAATTAGCCAGTAAGACAGCGAAGGCTTTTGATTTAGATATTACTGGTGTAGATTTGTTGTTTAATGGTGAAAAGTATTTGATCTGTGAAGCCAACAGTAGTCCAGGTTTTGAAGGTATAGATCGATATTGCGGCACAGACATGGGCGAAGAAATTGTTAATTATGTAAGGAAACAACTATGAATTTTGATCTGGTGAGCGATTTACACATAGACCACTGGGGGAGAAGTTACGAAACAGATTGGATTTACGATCAGAGCAGTGACATCGTTGTTGTTGCCGGAGATGTCAGCGACAGCATAGATCAAACCTGCGAATATCTTGAAAAACTTACCAGATATTATTCCCGAGTAATGGTTGTCGATGGTAACCACGAACATCAAACGTCCATGGAGTTTCTAGAAGAATCTGTTAAATATTGGCGTAAATCTGTTGCACAAAGTGGCGCAACATATCTAGGAGATCAACAACCTACTATAAATGGTGTAAGGTTTATTGGAGTTTGTGGTTGGTGGAGTTTTGATTTTGGCATACCTAATGTTACTCGAGAACAGACCATTAGCAAAGGTAAGTCAGATCACGGACTTACAGATATCATGATAGCCAATCAACTCAACCAAAGTGTCATCGAAGCCAACAACCTCTGCACTATGATGACGGAGGCTACATTAGATACGAATGTGAAACATATTGTTGTCGTCACTCATAGCCTACCTCATACCAGTTGTATAAGTTGGAATAGATATCCACCCGATCTGGACATGGTGGGTTGTTATGGTAACAGTAGATATCAATGGACATTGGATGCCGACATCAATGAAAAATGTCGTTATTGGGTCTTTGGTCACAATCATGATCGTAAAGACATACCCTATAAACACATGCGTTTTGTCAGTAATCCAAGGGGTCGTAGAGAAGATTGGAATAGAACCAGTTATCTTGCTAGGACAGTGGAGGTGCCATTTTGAAAAAGATATTAATAGTAACGGATAACTTACCGGATCAAATCAATGGTGTGGTCACAACATATAAAAATCTTGAGGCGTGTGCGCTTCGTGACGGTTATCGCATTGTTTATATTACTCCCGGGGACTTCCGCCACATTGATTGCCCTATCTATAACGAAGTCAAACTTGCCTATCCCCGGAAGATGGGCAAGAAGATTGAGAAGATCGGTGCGGATTATTACCATATCGCCACAGAGGGTCCTTTGGGTCTGTGGGCTAGAAAATATCTTACAAAACATCATATTAGGTATAATACTGCTTACCACACTAAGTTTCCTGAAGGACTACATACCCTTCTTGGCATTCCTGAATCCATAACTTGGCGTTATATACGTTGGTTTCATAAGCACACAGGTCGGGTGCTGACCACTACTCAGAGTATGGTCGAACAACTTGAATCCAAAGGACTTAGAGGTAATATCATTCCTTGGACCAGAGGAGTAGATAGAAGTATTTTTACACAAGATCTAAGAACCAAGACCAACGGGGGTGTTACCTTGGTCTGTGTCAGTCGTGTCAGTAGGGAAAAGAATTTGGATGATTTCTGTTCATTGGATTATTTCGGTGCCCGTAAGATCATGGTAGGAGATGGTCCATATCGTGCCGAACTTGAAGCCAAGTATCCCAATGTAGAATTTGTGGGCTATAAGACAGGTCGTGAATTGGCAACTTACTATGCCAATGCCGATGTGTTTGTATTTCCGTCACGTTGGGAAACATTTGGTATTGTCATGATCGAAGCCATGGCCTGCGGCACACCCGTGGCAGCATATCCCACACAAGGTCCCTTAGATGTAGTTGAACAGGGTGTTACAGGTTTCTTGAGAGAAAATCTCAAACAGTCTATTACAGAATGCCTAGTATTAGATAGGAATCGTGTGGAACAGGCCAGCCATCGTTGGTCATGGGAAGAAGCCTGGCGTATATTTAGAGACAACCTTGTAGAAAAATTCTAATAAATACAAGATGAAAATTCAAGAACTTCTTACTGAACTTTTTAATACTGAACCATTAGAATTAGAGTGGGATGGCTATGGTGAAGAACAACAAGCCAAAGCTGTGCTACCTGCTCGTCCTGGACATCCAAGCGATGTTTTACGCATAAAATTTACTGAAGTAGGTGATGGTGTTGCTGAGGTGTTCTTCTCGCTAAATGATGATTTTGATCTAACTGGTAGAGGCAATGTCAGTGTAATATTTGCCACAGTGATCAATGCTATAACAGACTATGTTCGAGACATGGAAGATACTATAGAAACTATTATATTCACAGCCAAAGAACCCAGTCGTGCTCGTATGTATGATACATTGAGCAAGCGTGTAGCAGCCAAGTTTGGATGGCATGTGGTTCCCTACGATGAAATGCAAAAGCGTTATATAGACTATCTTGATGCTCTTGATTTTAATTTTGTCATAGCCAAAGGTCCTGCTCCCAAACAATATAAGGATGTGAATAAACCACAACACGGTGAGTTCAAACCTATCTTGTATGTTTATCACATAGAAGATCCTAACTTGCCCAGTGTAAAAGTTAATGCTAAATCAGATGAAGAAGCATGGCAGTGGGTTGTTAATAATATCAGTAAGATCCAAGGATATCAGGATCAAGAAATAGATACTAAAAAGTTGAGGGCCACCACTATCAAGCCCGGTCTGCGTAGGGTATTGGATTTGACCAAATAAAACAGGATCATAAAAAAGGGCCCTTAGGGCCCTTTTTGTTTAGGCTAAACCAAGTTGGATAGCACGATATCCAGCAGCGACCAACCTGCGGCTAGGTTGGCTAATTTCATACTCAGTGACAGTAACACCATTACCTGCTTTGCGGCTGTTGGCATAAACAGCAAAACCTGCTTGACGAATACGGCTTGCTTCTGCTGAAATATTCTTGATACCAAAACGCTTCTCTGCTTGGCTAGCAGTGACTTTCTCACCTTGCTTCATTGCGGTGAAAAGTTTGTGAGTTTTAGTGCCTTGTTTGATAGAATAAACCATGTTAATTTCCTCTTAATTTTTATACTGCCTGGGCAGTTAAGGTAATTGTAATATTATAAGTTAAAGGTGTCAAGATCTTTTTTCGCCAATAAATAATATATTATGAAAAAGATCTTGACAAACCCCTGGACAGCAATACTTACACTTATTATAGTATTATTAGTAAAGTTTTATAATCCTGCTTTTGTAGAGTCAGTTAGACTGCGTTATTTTGATCAACTTATAACCAGTCAGCCACGAGTTGATGTTCCTGTTCATACAGTGAATATAGATGAGGCCACACTAGAAAAGATGGGTCAATGGCCTTTCCCTCGTGGAGACTATGCTAAGATCATTGAAGATCTTTACAAACGTAACGCAGGACTGGTGGTTTTTAATGTGTTAATGCCTGAAAACGATCGTTTTAAACAGGATAAAGAACTGGCTCTTGCTCTCAAAGAATATCCTTCTGTATTGCCTATACTAGGCCATACCAAGGATAAGAACGCTACACAACCACCAAATACACAGGTAGTAGGGCAGGATCCAGCAGGGCGAGTAGTTGAATACCCTGGCATTATCAGCAGTGTGGCCATCATTAATTCACAGGCCACGGGCTATGGTGTTGTTAATACATTTCCAGAAATAGATGGTGTTGTTCGTCGTATGCCTTTGGTAATACTGAGTAAAGACAAGGTTCATCCAGGGTTGGCTCTAGAAACTCTACGTGTAGCAGCACAAGATCCCCGTGTTCAAGTCAAGATCGGGGATATTGGCATTGAAGCCCTAAGAGTTCCTAAGATTGGTAAGATACCCGTTGATCCACTGGGTCGTATATGGATTGACTGGGCAGCGACTCCTAAAGAACATAGTTTAGTTACACTACCAGATGACTTCAAGGGAGAGATTGTTATTGTGGGCTTGTCAGCAGCAGGCTTGGCAAATCCCATAGCAACAGCCCGAGGTGAAGTTTGGCCACACTACCTACAAGGTACAGTGTTTGGCACACTGGCCACACAGAGTCACATACAGAGACCTGACTGGGCTGATATGGCTGAATTAGGTGCTATTGCTGTATTTGGCATCGTAATTATATTTTTAGCAAGGTGGGTCTATGTCGGTATCGGATTTTATATTATTTGTGCTGTATCATTTGTGGCAGGTAGTATCTACGGGTATAGCAATTATAAGTGGCTCATTGACGCTACTTTGCCCACTCTTAGTATTCTTCTTGTAGCACTACATGCCTATACAGTAAAATTCGTAAGTGAATTCCTACAAAAACAACAGATTAGAAAGCAGTTTCAAAGTTACCTTAGCCCGGATCTTGTGGCCAAACTGATCAAAGATCCCTCACTACTCAAACTAGGTGGCGAAGAAAAAGAACTTAGTATTATGTTTACTGACGTTCGTGGTTTTACAAGTATTAGCGAACACTATGGTAAAGATGTTCAAGGCCTTACCAAAATCATGAATCGCTATATGACTGCCATGACACGTAAGATCCTAGAAAATCATGGAACTTTAGATAAGTATATCGGTGATGCTCAAATGGCATTTTGGAACGCTCCATTAGATGAAACCATTCACTGTAAGGAAAGCGTCAAGGCAGCACTGGAGATGTTAGACGACCTAAAGGTATTCAATGATGAAATTACCAAAGAAGGAACACCTGCATTTGGCATGGGCATCGGTATTAACACTGGCGTTGTTGTTGTTGGCAATATGGGCAGCGAGCAACGTTTTGACTATACTTGTTTGGGTGACGCAGTTAATTTGGCCAGCAGGTTAGAAGGACAGAGCAAGAACTATGGCGTATTTTTGGTCATAGGTCCTGTGACAGAAAGTCGCCTAGAAGGCACAGCATTTAGCCTACCTCTAGATTGTATTGCTGTAAAAGGCAAACATGAAGGCGTTAATATTCATACAGCATTTAAAAATCCGCCAGAGTTAGAAATGCTACAATGGGAGAAAGACAAAGAACAACATAAGTCCATGCTTGAACTCTATCGAAAACAAGAGTGGAACAAGGCACTGAAAGCGGTGGAATCACTTAAAGGAAAATTCGATGGACAAATGGATCACTACTATGAATTATGGACTCAACGAATTCATGAAATGGCCAGTGCTGGACTACCAAAAGATTGGGATTCAGTATACAGAGCAACTAGCAAATAATATTATAGATGCTAATGTGAGAATGTTTGTAACAAACTGGTTCTGGCCCTACTTTGTCGTAGGTAATCTTGATAGTTGGCAAAAATTAGGTATAACTTTAAACGGAGCAAGACCAATAAGGTGTTAGGATGGACAAAAAACTAACCACAATATTTTGTAGCGATGTAATAGGTTATAGTAGAATGATGGGCACTGACGAAGTTGGCACCTTACAAAAACTTGATCAATGCCGTAAAATAATAGATCCCTTAATAGAAACACATCATGGGCGTATATTCAATACAGCAGGTGATGCTGTATTAGCAGAATTTACCAACCCCGCCATGGCTGTGGAATGTGCTGCTAAAATACAAGATCGCATAAGAGAAATTGCCAATGGCATGCGTTGGCGTATTGGCCTGCATCTTGGCGAAGTCTATGTATATGACACTAACCTAATGGGCGACACTGTGAATGTGGCAGCACGTATTGAAAGCACAGCAGACTACGGTGGAGTTTGTGTCAGTGGCGCTGTATATAGTGCCGTAGAAGGCAAAATCAAGTTAGAATTTGAAAGTAGGGGCACACAGGAATTTAAAAACATAAAACAGCCTGTGCCTATCTATGCGGTAAAGATCGCAGGCTCTGAAAAGAATCCTAACATTGTGAGCAAAGAGCGTGTTCGCTACAGTAATGAACAACTGATCAAAGGAGTTCAAAATGACAAACCAGCCATTGGAAAGACCCTACAGGACGCACAGAATCTCAAGCGTGACCATAAGTTTGGTCCTGCTACTCGTGTGCTCATGTGGCGTATTACTCGTAAATGTGGCCCAAGCCTAAACGAACTCTTGGACATGGCCAGTAAGAGACTTGTTCCTTCTGAATTACATGAAGTTGCGGTGGCCATATTGGCAGAATACTGTAAGGCCATAGATTCGGATCGTGCAGTGATCATATATCGCCTACTACAAGGACCATTGGGCGTTCATCGTAGTCTAAGCTTACAATTCTTAAAACAAGCAGCCAAAACCAATATCGAAGCACAAATGGAATACAGCGACATTATTATGAATGATCCTCACAGCAGTCAAAATGAAATACAGTTAGCTGTGGAAGAATTAGTGACCATGAGTCGTAGAAAAAATATTCCTGCCATGTTAAAATTAACAGATTACTATGCCAAGACTAATCAGAAGCATGAATTGTTTAAATGGTTGTGGGTCATGCGAGGATTGTTTGAGCCCAGTGCTCAAACAAAACTACAGATGCTTACAAACAACTTAACTAAGACTGATTTTACCAATTGGAAAATAGAAGGCGAAAGTCTATTAGACGAAATTAAATTCAAGAACGATCCAGGAAATTACAGTTACTAGTATGATATTATATGTTATCGTAGGTATTGCCACTATCTATGGCTTATATTTTTTAATCAACGGCAGTCAAACAATGGCCAAAGAAGTTCGTCAAAGTTGGGCACCGCAAGATATTGAAATGTGGCAAGCAGAGCGTGACCAGGAAAGATATATTGGTCAGATAATATTGGTTTTGGTTGCTATATGCTGTATGTTTTTTTTTGATGTTAAATTAAGTTCTATCCAATCAGAGGACGAATAGAAAGAATAATTTTTCCAATCCAGGGTTTTTCTATCAGCCAAATTATAACACCTAACATCAAGTAATAGAATAATAGTGTGTATAAAAATAATAGAATTATACGTGTGATCGAGGCCATGAGAAATTTATTAGACTACGCTGGCAGCAATATTAACTGCCTGTACTACATATCTAAACATCTGTTCGTTATCTGCACAATCTTGAGCAGCACGAACATCACGAATTTCTAATAACAAATAGTTTCGTTCTTCAAGACTAAGTTGTCCGCTACGATAAGCGGCTTCGATATTAGTAATTTCTTGTATAAGGGGGTGTGTTGTAGTCATCGTTTGCTCCATGAGGTTAATACAATATTCATTCTATCTTTGGCGGTAGTTTTTCCAAAAGTACAGAATATTTTTTTAGGATTTGATTTTAACTTTTCAAAATGCTGGTGTAGGCCGTTAAGATTCTCATATTGAGGATCTTTACGAAGTTCTGCATATCGTGCTAGAAAATGTGATTTATAAATCAAATCGTCAAAATTTGGATTATCACAGTTTAAGGCATCTATATCCATACTTATGCTTAATGCTCTATCAAACATCACAGGATCATGATCTTTTGGCCAGTATTTTTGAACTGTTTGAATACCGTTTTGAATACTGGCACATCCTGCTAAATTCAAAAATATAAGACTTATAATAATTTTATTTTTTATCATCTGTATTTTTTGTTTCTGATACGAGAGTTTTTTGAATTTTAGCATCTAATTTAGCCTGTTTTTTTTCTTCTTCTTTTATGGCGTGTTCTTCTTCTCTGCGTTTCTTGAATGGATCTTCATTGATATCCTGTTCTGCTAAAATGCGTTCTTTGTCAATGGTCTTGCCACGTAGTTGTAGTACAGTTTCTACTTTTTGATTTAGTCTAATTAAATCATTGTCCAACATACGGATACGGTCAATCAAGGCTATAAGTGTACCATTGGCGCCACTTATTACTGGTTTAATAACAGTGGTTACCCATTTCCATACAAAATAGATAAAATACCCCATGCCCGCAGCTGATACTATGGGAAATCCGTATTTGTTGATTAATTCTGCAACATTGTCCATTTTTTAAGTAATTGATTTAAGTAGGTAAATTCAATTGGATTTGTGTTTATATCTATGCCAATCCCTAGAGCATGTACAAGTTCAACAAGTGACATCAGTCTCGCCTTTGGTCACTTTGCTCAGCACGACTGATACGAGTGTAATCTGGTTGTAGTCCAATAGCGTGACTGATTTTAACATCAATACGCTGAACGTCATGGTTCATTGTGGCCACACGAGCATCTAACCCCTTGATAATACCAGCCATGCCATTTACTGATCCAGTTACACCATCTAAAATAAATTTAAGTGTAAGGAATACAAAGTAGCCTGCAGCCAGTGCTGCCGCTATGGGAAAACCAACATCAGAGACTAACTTAAAGAAATCCATGTTACCGCTCCCAATAACAGTTATATTTAGTGTTAATTGGGAAGGGTTTTATCTACATGGTTAATTACCAGACAAAATTATTTTTATAATAGTCAACGATTTTTTCTAATTCTAAATCAAAGTTAGCCATCGGTGACCAACCTATTTTTTTGAGTTTTTCATCTGAAATAGCATATCTTACGTCTTGTCCAGGACGTGATAAATCTTGAACATATGGTTCGTAGTTAATGATATTATCATATAATTTTAAAATTTTCTTAACTACATTAAGATTTGAATCTTCATAATTACCGCTAATATTAAAAATTTCATTTTTGACATTCGCTTCTATAATTTTTAAAACTGCTTCTGCTGTGTCATTAACATGTAGCCAGGTTCTACGAGGAGTTCCTTTGTCATGAAGATCAATTTTACGACCAATTGTAAGGTGTTTAATGCTTTTAGGAATAAGCTTTTCTACATATTGTCCTATACCATAGTTATTGGTTGGTCTTACAATAACATATGGAATATTAAATGTACGGGCCCACGCCGTTACTAACATATCAGCAGCGGCCTTTGTTGCACTATATGGGTTACTCGGTTTAAGTAAATCCGATTCTGAATGTTTTCCTATTTCAATATCACCGTATACTTCATCGGTACTAAAATGAAACAAGGTTGGCATGATGAATCTACGTTTTTGTTGAATAAGATTTAACAAGTGATGAACACCGTTTACATTACTTTTAAGAAAAACATCACTGCTGGTTATACTATTATCCACATGTGTTTCGGCAGCTGTATTAATGACATAATCACAATCAAATAACCGGTCTAAATCGTTAATATCATTTTTAATAAACGTAAAATTTTTAAAGCTTTTAAGTTCTGGTAAAAATTGTAGATTACTGGCATATGTTAACTTATCAACTCCTATAACATACCATCCTTTATCTAAACATTTTTTAGTTACATGATAACCTATAAATCCTAGACAACCTGTTACATAGACAATTTTTTTCATTTTTATTTGTTATAAATTATTGATTGAAGCTTTTCCTGATTGTCCACAACCCATTCAGGATGTGTCTCATATGTAATAGGTACAGGGTTAAAAATAAATCCAAAATCCTGCATGGTACGTTCAATTGCTTCTTCTGGTGTGGTTAATTCAAACTTGGTTTTATCTCTACCTGGAACAATGTCTTTAGAATGTGCCCAACTTCGATATTTTTCAAGAAGCATGTGACCATCGGTATTATCAATTGAGCTAAAATGCCACCCTGCATTTTTAATATTAGGATGTGTTCTAATATTCAAATATTTTTCTCTAATCGTTCCTGGCAACATTTTTTTAAAATTTTTAAATTGAGTTATGCTACTACAAGCATATTCACCTGTATCCATTTTATGTCTAAGATTTATTTTATAGATATAAAGGAACGTATCAAAAAATATTATAGGTCTAAACTTTTGTGGATGATAAAAATTTGGATCAGTAATTAAAGATACTGCTTGATCAAACGCTGATTGTTTTAAAATTTCATCACATGGACTAAAAATTACAATATCATCATCCTTAGCATCTAACTCAAGCAGAGTTTTGAAAAGATAGTTAAATTGAAATAAATCTCTTATCCAATCTTTTTTATCAGTATTTTCTCTTTCTCTAACTGCATGATGATCTAGCAGCCAAGGATATTTTTCCATTGTAGGTGTGAATTCATCGAAATTTACATAATGTAACTTATCTTTGTATGGTTCAAACCTTTTCATATCAAAATTAAATGGCTTCTTACGTCCTGTGTGTGATTCTCCTGCTTCAACTACAATAAACTTATCTACAAAATTCCAATGCTGATTTAGTCTTATTTCATAAACATCATTTTCTTGGAAAAATTGTGTGCAATCATAAACGGTCATTTTGACTCCTAAATTGATAACCATTGAGGATTTTGGTTATACCACTCAACTGTTTGTTTGATTCTTTGTGAGATATTTAATGGTTCTATCCAACCATGAGATACTAATTTGGATGGGGAAGGTATAAAGAAAGGTTCATTGCCTTTCTTGGACGTTGTTATTAAATCAAATTTTAATTTCAAATTTAATGAATCAGCTATTAAGGTTGCAAATTCTAAATTAGTCAAAAATGTACTTCCACTGCTATTCCACTTTTCACATCCTGTCTTCTGCTTTTCTAAAATTAATCTTGTTTGTAATGCAACATCCTCGCAATGAAACCATCTTCTGCCGCTAATTAAATTATCATCACCGATATGTATTTTCAACTCCTCATTTCTAAGTAATTTTTTAATTACCATAATAGGAAATCTGTTGACCTGAGATCGCTGACCAAATGTGTTTGTAACATGAGTAATTGATATTGGTATTCCAAATGTATGGTGAAATGCTGTACACATTTCACTCCCACCTACTTTTGAAGCAGAATAAATGCTAACACAATTATATGGATCTGTTTCGGCGGATTCTTTTTCTAAAGATACTGGCCCTAATGTTTCTCCTGCACTGTAATAAAAAAATCTTTCAATATCTAAATTTCTTGCAATGTTTAACAAATTAATGGTACCGATAATATTATCATGAACAACCTTTACAGGATCCTTTAGACTTTCATCACTGCTTGGGTTTCCGGCTGCGTGTAATATTAATTTTATGTTTTTTAGCTCTGATAGTAAATGATCTAGCGGCTTTGTAATATCATGAAAGATTATTTTTATTCTATCTTTTAAATGATCTAATCTAGATAAATTTTTTGTACCTGGTCTTACCAAGGCAGTTATTTCATAATCTTTTAAAAATTCTTCTACTAGAACGTGCCCTAAAAAACCATTTGCACCTGTGATCAATGCCTGTTTCATTTAGTATCCTAAAGGATATGTGGTAATAGACATTAGTGATCTTGCCGCTTTTATAAAACAATTTAGGTCACTTGAATATTGAATAAAATCAATTCCTTGGTTTTTCCAATAGGCAAGCCCTTCCTCTGTATCAGTGAATGTACCTATTTCTATTCCTGACTTTTTGCAAAGATCTATAATGTATTTCATTTTATCTTTAACATTTGGATTCCATATATCTCCTGGCATTCCCATGCTTTGACTAAGATCATATGGTCCAACAAACAAGCTGATAAATTTAGGCGTGGCCGAAATTATTTCCTCAATGTTTTTTACAGCATTTAATCCCTCAATTTGTAAAATTAATTTATTCGAACCGTTAGCTGAGTCAAGGTATTCGTCTTTATTTTTACCGGAAAAATCGCTTGCTCTAACGAATCTGCAAAGACCTCTATTACCCACAGGATTAAACATTGTGTGTTGAATTGCAAACTCAACGTCCTTGGCAGATTCTACATGAGGCACCTGTATCGTATGAACATTTAAATCTCTACACCATTTCATATAGTAGTCAGTTTTGGTAGGAATTCTTACAATCAATTCCAAATTTCTTCTCTCTGCTGCTAGTAATAATGGATAAAGATCTCTTGGACCCAGTGGGGTATGTTCCATATCTACAACTGCAAAATCGCATCCTGCTATGCCCATTGCTTCTATCATTTCCATAGAAGGACATTTTACAAAAAACCCAAATCTTGTTTTCGTCATTTTTAATCCTTTAACAAGGGAACAATCATTTCTGATTCTAATTCTTCAGGGCTTAGAAAAGGATAAAGATCTTCTAATGGGCTGCTGTACATAGATCCATCAGATCTCACTTTAACTGCACTTTTAGGAATCAATTCTTGAAATTCATTCATTTTTATTTCAGCAATAATTGAACCTCTATAATCTAAAACCTCTTGAATCCATGTATCTAAATTTCTAGGGGTAGTAATTTTAGCGTATTTGAATCCAAATGCATCTGCTATTTTTTCGAAGTCTGGAAAAGTTATTCCTGATTTAGGTCCACATGCCCCCGCTTGACCGTTGCTCTTGTATATAGCATTATGAGTATGTTTAATTGTTAGATATCCATTATTGTTTATTAAAAATATTTTTACATCTAAATTTTGTTCTTTTAGAGTTTGAAGTTCTTGTAAATTCATCATAAAACTTCCCTCTCCTGCAATAAGGACAACCCTTTTATCTGGACTTCCTAAAGCTGCACCTATTGCTCCCGGTAATCCAAATCCCATTTCTCCTAGTCCTGTACTAGTCATAATTCGTTGACCATGTTTAAGTTTAATAGCAGCATGAGTACAAGTTAAACTGGTGCCCATATCTGTCACAATTAAATGGTCTCTTTCTAAATAATAACTTAGTCGTTCAATAAACCAGTAACTGTTGATCCCTTCTTCATCAAGATTCGAAGGAGGCATGGCCATTGGATATTTTTTTTGCCAATGTTTAATTTTAGTTTTCCAATCTGTCCATAATTCTGTGTTATTTTGTTCTGATTTATCAAGTAATGCAGACATAAATTTACCAACATCACCTAACACAGGTACATCAACTTTAAATAGAAATTTATTTAATTCAACGGGATCAATATCGACTATAACCTTTTTACTGGCTCTACTGAAAGTAGAATCGTTAAATCCTCGTTGGGGTAAGGCCAGTCGAGTTCCTAATGTTACTAAGAGGTCACAATTTTGTAAAGCTAGATTAGCAAACCTTTGTCCATAGGTGCCTGCTCTCCCTACAAATAACTGATCCTCATCTGGTATAAGATCTGCTGCCTGCCAAGACACTAATACGGGAATTTGTAGTTTATCAATCAATGCCCTTAAAACCTTTTCGCTTTTGCTTAATCTAACACCATGTCCAACCCACAATAATGGACGTTGTGAATTTTTAATTAATTCTATGGTTTTTTCCACAGCAGATGAAAAATTAATTTCAGTTTCAAAATCTGGAATGTAACCCACTAAAGCATTGGGATCAACTTCAGCGTGTTGCAGATTCTGTGGAATTTCGATCCAAATTGGTCCTGGTCTTCCAGAATAGGCAATGTAAAATGCTTTCTCCAAAACCCATCTTATGTCTTTTGGATCCTTAAGACTATGATTAAATTTTGTAACTGTTTTAGTTACGTCAATCATATCAAGTCCTTGTACACCTTTTCCACGCATATTATTAGGAGGCCAAACATATTCTAAATTTTCTTGTCCTGCCAAAATAAACAAAGGCAAACTATCAAGATGAGCATCGGCCAAACCAATAAGAGTATTACTAGCTCCCGGCCCTCCGGTCACCATCATAACAGCAGGATTACCTGTACACCTCATTCTTGTTAAAGATGCCATTATTCCAGCTTGTTCTTGATGAGGAAATACTAAATCTATATCCAGTTGTTGAAAACTTTCAATAAGTCTTATACTACCCGATCCTGTGATTCCAAATGCTAGGTCAGTACCTTTTTTCTTAAAAAAATTCGCTATGTAGTCTGTTAGTTTCATATTAACATTGATTATATTTGATTTCATTGATAAACATCAAGACTGTATTTTGTCTCCATCCATCCATTTCATTGGCGACTTGCTTTACAACTTTGACTAGACCTACATCACCGGGAATGACTACTTCATGTGTTCTGCTGTCTACAGTCTTAGTAAGACCTCCTTGTAATATCATTACCATATCATTATCGTTAAACTGATCTAGTATATTGTCTGATGCATTTAAAACATTCACAATACTGTCACCTATTTCGTATCTATTTGATACACCTTGTTGAGGATTTTCAATCCATAGGCAATCTTCTGTTTTAGGCAATTCAGTTTTTTCATAGCCAGAATTTTTTCTCCCGTACTGATCATGTAATCTAACTAAATCATTTTTATCAACTGGAGTTTCTGCTTCTATCATCAAAACATCTGTTAATGCATGTGTTTGATGAAACAATCCTCTACGAATCATTTGCTTTCCCGGAGCTTTAATTTTTTTTGTATCAGAAATAAAATTAATTTCAGCAGTTCCTCCTACAACAACCAAACCTGTTGTTTTTGAAGGATGACAATGCATACTTGTTTTCTGACCTTTTTTGATATTCAATAACCAAAGACTCATTACATCATTCTTATAAAGGAGATACTCATATCCCCAAGGTTTAAGAACTATAGACGATTGATGGTTATTCATCTCCTGTATACCTATAAATTAAATCTGCTTGAGCACCTTCTAAGTTTCCCTCTAATGAATAGTCGATTGACTTTAAGAATAAATCGATATCTTCTCTTGTTATTTTATATCTGTGTTCCCATCCAAATTCTACAATAAGTATAGGTCTACATCTAACTAGAGTTTCTCTAGCACCGTGCAATGCATGCAATTCAAATCCTTCTATATCCAGCTGAATACAATCACAGACCTTTAAACCTAAGTCATCAATCCTTATTGTAGGAACTGGACCTATACCTTGCACATGTTTAGCTCCAACGTTATTAGGCATATGGTTAGCAATATTAATAGTTTCCCTATGGTACCCTAATGCGGCTTGATATTTGAAAACATTATGTTCAGTGACGTTTAAATTTAAACAATAGAAATTCACCGGATCTGGTTCAAATGTATATACAACTTTAAATAGACTGGCATATTTTTTGACATAAAGGCCGCAATTGCCTCCTGCCTGTAGAATTACATTATGGTTAGAAACCACTGCTGCTACCTTATCAGGTGTTTGTGAAAATTCTCCTGCTAGATCAAACCAAGCACCTCCCTGACCTTTAGCGTCTTCTTTTGGCCAATACCATCCTTGATCGTTCAATTCTATTAGTTCTTTTAAATCCATTTTTTATCCTTTAAATATATAAACTCATAAACCCATTTACTTTTTCACCAATATAGGCCATTTGCTCAGGAGTAATAACAGGGCTAGTACCATGAAAATAGGTATTTGTCATTGTAAAAGTTGCAATAGGAAAATCCTCTTTGGCCTTAATAGGTTCCATTATATGCTTGTAAGCCGGCTGTAACATAATATTACCAGCAAAATAAGGCCTTGTTTGAATTAAGTTTTCCTCTAAATAATCAACGATATCGTTTCTTGTAAAAGGTGCATCTTTCCGAATGGTTAATGGAAAGGCAAACCAACTGGGATCACTTAAATCTTGTGCTCTAGGTAGGTGAAAAAATTCTTCATAATTCTTATAGATATCAAACAGCAACTGATAATTTCGTCTTCTTAGTCTATGAATATCTGGAAGTTTTTTTAGTTGCTCAAGACCCATTGCACCTTGTATTTCAATTGGCTTAAGGTTGTATCCAATTTCGTCATAAACATATTTGTGATCAAATATCTCATCAGGCATTGTATCAATCCAACAGCTGAACCTTTTACCACAAGTTCCATTTTTTAATTTGTTTGCATCTGGTCCTATACAATAACAACCACGACCCCATTCTCTAAATGATCTTAGTATAACTTCTTGTTCATAGGTATTACAGGCAACATATCCACCTTCTCCCATGGTCATGTGATGAGCAGGATAGAAACTACAAGAAGCCATAACCCCAAATGAGCCAAGTGTTTTACCATCGTATGTTGATCCAAGAGCATCGCAGCAATCTTCTAATAGAAGTAGATCATATTTTTTAACCAGTTCCATTAATTTGTTCATATTAGGTGGATTTCCTAATACGTGAGCGAATGTTATTACTCTAATATCTGGATTGTTATATAGGGTTTCCTCTACTTGATTTAGGTTTAAATTTAAAGTATCTAATTCAATATCAACGAATACAGGCTGAAATCCCATTTGTAAAGTAGGATTTAATGTAGTAGGGAAACCTGCAATAGGCATAAGTACCTTAGTACCTTTTGGAAGATTGTAACCACGTTTGCTGGTCAAACTGGCCATCATTAACAAATTACTGCTAGATCCTGAATTTGTTAAAATACCATTTTGCTTGCCAAATTGTTTTGGAAAATCTCTTTCAAATTTTTGACACTTAGATCCCATTACCAACCAACCACTTAACAAGCTTTCGGCTGCTGCAACAAATTCGTTATGATCAAAATATGGACCTGCATAGTTTACAAAATCTTTCCCTGGTATCCATGTCTTGTTTTTAGTTTTATTCTTAATAAAGTCTTGAATGTCATTTAAAATATTCTGCATTTTTTTTACCTTAGTACTGCTGGTTGATATGCATGAAAACATTGAACTCTTTGATCTAGAGACAAAGCAGGCCAATGAATTAACCAATCACCAAAGTTCCAATTTCCGTTTACTCCCGATTTATCTCTTTGATCTAAGTACTGAGGGTAAAAACTATAATTATAAGAATTCATATATTTCTGTGCAACAATTTTGACAATATTTTTATACTTTCCTTCTAGCTCAATAGGACCAGGAACAGGCCATTCTGGAGAAGCAGTGTATGGTAGACCTAACGCCATTGTCATTCCTCTTTGATCTTCATCCCAGTGTTTCATTGCTTCTGATTCTTGTGAAAGAAAATCATCTATTAAAGACATCCCCTCTGGTGTGTTTCTAATTAAAAAACTATCAGAATTCAATCCATTTACATCTACACTGATAATAAAATGGTATTGGTTCATTATTCTATCTTGTATCCTAATTTCCATGTTAGTGATCATACTATCACACCCAGTCCACCATAACCATTCATACTCGGGATGTAGTACCATTAACTCTTTAGTAAACCTTATTTTGTCAAAAGCTCCTGTAAATGGCTTTTTATGATAAGCGTATCCATGTTTGTTTGCATAGATAACCTTGTTTTGATCCCAAGTATATTTGGCCAAAGCTTCATACTTTTCATCGTGCATTGTAAAGAGTGCGTACATTTTTTTCCTTAAAAGTAATATCCATTGATTCTTGGAAACCAATTATCACCATATCCTGAACGTGTTTCTGTTTGTTCATAATCTTTTCTAATCTCAAGTCTGTAACTCTTTCCTTGAGCTATAGCTATGGCTACATGAATACTTTGATTTGCTATTATAAGTTCAGAGCCCTGTATATATCTAGCCATCTCAAGTAAATCTTTTACTTTTTGATGATAAATTTTTACCCCAAACATTTTTTCAAAATCTGCATGTTCCTTGTCTGTTCCAATAAAAAAGCCATTTTCTGCAAGACCATTTTCAAAATAAGAATACCAATCCTCACTAGGTTGACCATTATAATTATATCTTTCAGCTCTATGTACAGCTATGTACCTATTAGGTACTTTTAAAGGTTCAACAGGAGTCAACCATGGTTCATATAAAAGTTTCCTTTTAATTTCAAAGTCTTCTATATTCCATCCAAGTGCTAATGCATAACATTCTGTTTGATTTCCTCTCCATTTCTCTGCTTGATGAAATTTCCAATGATCTAGTAAAATTGGGTAGTCATCCTGCTCATTGGTCCAAATTTTAACTTCTTTTAAATAGTCTTGTGCCTTAAGTAAAGGTTCCATAAATTCATAGTCTTGTTGAGTTAAACGACCAGAATGCGGTCCTGCGTCTTTCCATCTCATATGATTTCTACAGAAATCGTCCAATCCGTTTAACTTGACGTATAAGTTTCCTCCACCTAACATTTTAATTACACATAGAGACCAAATTACATCACCGAAAGTGCTTATTGTTACAAAGTTTTTAGTTTTCATTTTTAATTATATTAGTAGTTTATTTATATGGTGAAAAATTACACTCTTATTTTACTGGTATTGCTTTTAAACAACAATGGAAGATTCGCTCAAAAAACACTATTGACAATTGGGATAAATAAATACATAATAATGAAGTGCATTAAACTTTTTGTTGTTTTTAAGCAATGTAAAAAAAGAGGTTGACAACATAAAGTTTTGCAATTATAATAGATTGATACATTAGAAATAACGAAGTTTTTAAGGAAATCAAGTTCAAAAATGACACCCAACATAACATCAGTAACAAGACAGCATAGTTCGAATTGCCACGCCTATGGCTTTATGCCCGAGTCATGGTATGCGATTATGCCATCAAGTAATGATCGCACACCAGAGGATAACCGGGGGTCCAAGGAGATCTGTGTATAGAGTAACATACACAAACGCTCTAAAAGACCCCAGGATTAAACACCCTGGGGTTTGTTTTTTGTAGTAAGTGTGTATAGGGAACGAGACCCTGCCTGCACTATAAACATGGGCTTAATGAGGTCGGTCTACCGGATGAGAAGACTAGGGCGATAACCTAGTTGGTAAAAAGGTAGAGTAGTAAAGCAGATTGTTATCAGTCTGTTTTATTACACACATTCTAAAGAGTGTGTTCAAAGTTATGGAGGTGTAGGAAAATTGGTAACCCCAGGTGACTGTAAATCACCCGCCCTTGGCATTGTTGGTTCAAGTCCAGCCGCCTCCACCAATACGGAAGGTTAACTGGGCTGGGCCCGGCACTGTCTTGAAAACAGATGGATCGCTGATGCGATTGGAGTTCGATTCTGCCAGCCTTCC